>Ga0194061_1000114_pt1 | contig 45570 bp, 45 predicted proteins | sample SepL2221m_MetaG_FD_163423 | JGI IMG/M metagenome (GOLD analysis project Ga0194061, IMG submission 163423) | Anoxic zone freshwater microbial communities from boreal shield lake in IISD Experimental Lakes Area, Ontario, Canada - Sep2016-L224-21m | ecosystem: Environmental > Aquatic > Freshwater >... | reverse complement strand
TTTCAATTCCGGTGTGCAAATAACCAATACCTGCGCGCACTTCGGTGACAGTTTCACCTTCGAGTTCAAGAACTAAACGCAGCACACCGTGAGTTGATGGGTGTTGTGGGCCCATGTTTACAACAACACGTTCTTCTTTAGTCTGACCAATTTCAGTGATTAATGAATCCCAATCGCCACCAGTTACCGAATAAACGCGGCCTTCAGTAGTTTCTTGCGATGGTGCGTAAACGTCTTGTGTCATGAGTACGACCTACGTTCTGACGGAGCCGGAACTGTGGCACCTTTATATTCGATTGGAATTCCACCAAGTGGATAATCTTTTCGTTGTGGGTGGCCTGGCCAATCATCTGGCATCAAAATTCTAGTTAGTCCGGGATGACCATCAAAAATAATTCCAAACATGTCCCATGTTTCGCGCTCGTGCCAATTAGTTCCGCCCCAAACTTCAACTAGTGAAGGTAAGTGTGGATCAGAATCTGGAACGCTTACTTCAAGTCGAACTCTGCGATTGTGTGTAAGTGAAAGAAGCACGTAGACAATGTGAAGTTCACGTCCTGTTTGTTCTGGGTAATGAACGCCACTAACACCAAGACACATTTCAAAACGAAGAGAAGGTGTATCGCGTAATTTCAAGGCAACTTCAGCTAGTCGTTCGCGCTTGATGTGAAGAGTTAATTCGCCGAGTGCTACTACTACGCGCTCAATCGCATCAGAAAATTCTGGATAGGCACGTTCTAAATCATCAGCAAGGTCATCAAAGTAACCGCCATATGGTCTTTCGCTAGAACCAGTACTGGCAGCAGTTCTTACAAGTCCGCCAAATCCAGAGGTATCTCCAGATCCCTTGGCACCAAACATTCCTGATTCATTACTCATGCAAGCAAGCCTTTTAATTCATGGGTTGGCTTTGCGGCGAGCGCAGCAGCCTCAACTTCGCGGATAACTTGTTCGCGATTCACACCGAGTTTTTCACTTCCAATGTGCTCGTGCAATTTCAAGATTGCATCCATCAACATTTCTGGACGCGGTGGGCAACCAGGTAAATAAATATCTACTGGAACAATATGGTCAACGCCTTGCACAATCGCATAATTATTAAACATACCGCCTGAAGAGGCGCAGGCACCCATTGCAATTACCCACTTTGGCGCTGCCATTTGATCATAAATCTGTCGAAGTACTGGCGCCATTTTGTTTGAAACTCGACCGGCGACAATCATTAAGTCTGCCTGGCGTGGTGATGCGCGGAAAACTTCCATGCCGAAACGTGCTGCGTCATAACGACCGCCACCAAAAGCCATCATCTCAATTGCACAGCAAGCAAGTCCGAAAGTTGCTGGCCACAGTGAGTTCTTGCGCATGTAACCTGCAAGATTTTCAACTGTTGTTAAGGCAAAGCCCGCTGGTAATTTCTCTTCTAGACCCATGGAATTAATCCCATTCCAATCCGCCACGGCGCCAGACATAGGCATACGCGACAAACACGGTAGCAATAAAGATAACCATTTCTACAAGTCCAAATAAACCAAGCCGATCAAAACTTACGGCCCATGGATAAAGGAAAACAATTTCAATATCAAAAACTATAAATAGCATTGCAGTTAAGAAATATTTCACTGGGAATTTTCCGCCACCCGCGGCTTGTGGTGATGGTTCGATACCGCATTCGTAAGCTTGTGACTTTGCGCGGTTATAACGCTTGGGTCCGGTTACGGCGGCTGCAACAATTGAAATTAAGCCGAAGCCAAAGCCAATTGCCCCAATAACGAGAATCGGTACGTACGGGTTCATGGTTGTTTAAGTCTAGGGGCTATCTGAGGCAGGTAATAGCAGGTGTGGTGACGATCACGCATTTTCTAACGTTGGCCCCCATTATTTGGTTATCCCTTATTGCCTTTTATAACCGGTTATAACCAGAATGAATAGCAACGATGCCAAAGGTCAAATTCTGCCAGCCGACCCGCTGCCATCCAGCGCTTGTCATCAACTTCGCCAGATTGGCTTGGCTTGGCCAGGCCGAAATAGATTCCGCGAGGTAAACATACGCATCAGGATTTGAAGAAACTTTCCGAGCAATTACTGGAAGAGCTCGCATTAAATACTTTAAATATATTGTTCGAAAGATAAAATTCGTTGGTTGGGAAAATTCAACAATAACCATTCGCCCGCCCGGCTTAGTAACTCGCAGCGCTTCGCGAAGTGCGGCAGGAGTATTGGTTGTGTTTCGTAGTCCAAAAGAAATTGTTGTGATATCAAATTCACCATCTTTAAAAGGTAAATTAAGGGCATCGCCAAAAGTGAAATTTAAATCTGGATGACGTTTCTTACCAGCAGCGAGCATTCCTTTTGAAAAATCTAGGGGGGTAACTTCTGCGCCGGCATCTGCTAGTGGTCTACTTGAAGAACCAGTTCCGGCCGCGATATCAAGAATTTTCATCCCTGGCTTTGGGTTGATAGTTGCTGTCGCAATCTTGCGCCAAGCCTTGGTCCGACCCAAACTAAGGAGGTCATTTAATAAGTCATAGCGTCTGGCAACGCCATCAAACATGGCTGAAACTTCATCTGGATCTTTCCCAAGGTCAGCTCTACTCACGCGTATATTCTCGCTGGAGTACGCTTTGAGCACAAATTGGCCAGTTCGATTTAAAGACCGAAATGAGGATTAAATGTCACAAGTGAGCACCCTTCGCGCAACCGTTATTCCGCGCGCAACAGTCATATCTAATACTGGCTTGGTCTTAGGTGGTGTCGCATTTTTGGCAGCCATGGCTCAAATCTCATTTCCAATTCCTGGTTCACCCGTCCCTGTTACCGGACAAACACTTGCGGTCTTACTACTCGGAAGTGCCTACGGCGCCTCACTTGGATTTACGACATTTGCGCTTTACCTTCTTATTGGCATTGCCGGAGTTCCAGTATTCGCTGATGGTTCACATGGTTTAACTAAATTAGTTGGCGCAACTGGTGGCTATTTAGTTGGAATGCTCCTCGCCTCCTTATTAACTGGCGCACTTGCCGGGCGTAAGTGGGATCAAAAGATTGGGACGGTTATTCCATCGATGCTCTTGGGGAACTTAGTAATTTTCACAGCAGGACTTATCTGGCTTCAGCACGTTACGGGCCAAAGTTGGAATTGGACGATCTCAAAAGGTTTGACACCGTTCATCATTGGCGAAGTCCTAAAGGTTGCGATTGCTAGTACAACGCTGCCAACTCTCTGGCGATTTGTGCCCAAGAAATAATTGATCTAACTTCCCCTTATGGCAATTCAAATCACCACAGAACTTCTTGGTGACCACCCAAAACTTAACGACATCTCTATCAACGGCCATGAACTTTCAACTTCATGGCTCCGAGATGGCGATGGCCTGATTGGGTTTGGCGAATGGCGTACGACTTCAGTCTTTGGACCAAATAGATTTAGTGATGCAAGAACTTGGTGGCACCAACAACTTGCAAACCTATCAATACAAAATAGTGTTCATGGAAGTGGTACTGGTCCACTTCTCTTCACATCATTTGCATTCGATGAATCGCAAGAATCCCGGCTCGTTATTCCTGAAGTTGTAATTGGACAAAAGTCTGGAAAATCTTGGATAACTTGGATTGGTAGCGACCACCAACCTTCAGTAGAAGTGCGAACAAATAGCACCAACTCCGGTGAAATAAAATGGTCTTCTGGCGCGCTCTCTGATGAAAAATGGAAGGCGCAAGTTTCTAAAGCAGTTGAGCTAATCAAAGCTGGCAACCTAGAGAAAGTTGTCCTAGCCCGCGACTTAATTGCTACGAGTTCGCAAGAAATTCTGCCCAGTAATCTAATTAATTATCTTGTGGCAAATTACCCAACAACTTGGGTCTTTTTAGTATCAAATTTAATTGGCGCAACTCCAGAACTCCTCGTTCGCTTGAGTAAGTCACTTGTGACCTCCCGAGTTCTTGCTGGAACTATTCGTAAGACTGGCGATGAAGCGCGAGATTTAGGGCTAGCAGCATCCCTTGCCAAGTCATCTAAAGATTTAGAAGAGCATGAATACGCTGTTCGCTCGGTTGCAAATGCGATTGCACCTTATTGCTCTTCAACGAACGTACCTGAAGTGCCATTTGTCCTACACCTGGCAAATCTCATGCACTTAGCAACTGATGTAACCGGAGTAATCAACGACGCTGCTACCCCTGTAGATGTTTTTACCTTGCTGCAATCGCTACATCCTTCAGCAGCTGTTTGTGGCACGCCTACTTCTGCTGCAAATGCGCTGATCGCAGAACTCGAAGAGATGAATCGCGAAAGATATGCCGGACCGGTCGGATGGGTGGATGCTCGCGGCGATGGTGAACTCGGCATTGCACTTCGGACTGGCCAGCTTTCAGTAGATAAGAAATCACTTCGAATATTTGCGGGTTGTGGAATTGTTGCAGGATCCATCCCGGAGGATGAACTCGCAGAGAGTCAGGCTAAATTAACTCCAATGCGAACCGCTTTGGAAACTCGCGCATAAATTTCACGAAGAGCGGTCGCCATAACTTCACGCTCTGGTACTTCAACTATTACAACCTTTAAACCATTTTGACCGTGGGCAATTATTCTTTCAATATCAGAAACTGTTTTCACTCTTTCATTTTGAATTCCAAAGCCAGAAATTAACTTTTCTAGATCTTTATTCTGTGGCGTCCCAAAGATAGTTTCAAAGCCTGCAACTCCAGCTTGAGGCAAAGTCGAAAAAATTCCGCCGCCGTTATTATCAATAATGAATATTGTTAAATTTGCATCAGGTGGCGAAAGCAAAGCGGTTAAGTCGTGCATAAAAGTCAGATCACCAAGAATCGCGTAAGTGTTTTTAAATTGCTGGGCAATGCCAAAAGTGGTTGAGATATTTCCATCAATTCCGGCAAGACCACGATTCGCAAAAACAGTTAGGCCAGATCTTGGAATAGCAAAGGCTTCAACATCTCTTATCGGCCTTGATGAACCGATAAATAGCGCACTGCCAGTTGGGATTTGGTGGACTATGGAAGATACGGCGACTGATTCGCTCCACGAGTTATTTTTTGCAATTTCAGCCTTTGCAATTGTGCAAACGCTATTCCAGTCCGAGATCCAACTTGGATTCAAACTTTCCAACTCGACTTCTGGAATTTCAAAGAAGGTTTCTGTTGCAGTTCTGGCGCTATCGATAGTTTGAACTCTTTCATCTATTACATATGTTTTTGCTGCGGCGGCGATAAAGGTATTTATGCTCCGAGAAAGCGTGGTTCGCCCAATCACAATCACAAAATCTGGTTTTAAAAATTCGCGAACCTTCTCATCAGCAAGCGAGATACTCGAATGAGCAATTGCATCAGGGTAAGAAAGTGGGTCTTCTGCGACAACTGGCAAGCCCAAACTCGATGTAAATTCCAGTACTGCCGAAGTTTCTAACCCAGCTTGATCGTGGCCGATTACAACCAAACCATTTCCGCTTAGGCGAAGACGTTTCTTATTTGAGATGTTGGCACTTTTAACTGCACTTACGTGCAAGCCCGCGAGCCAGTCAGATTTATCTGGATTCAAAAGTGGTTCATCAAACTGTAGATTCAAATGCACTGGACCTGATTGAAGCTTGATCTGAGTTGCAACTGTAATGTCATGAGTTTTAATTCCTGGGTAAATATCTACTTGATTGGTTGTTTGGTTCGCTCCAGTATTTCGAAGTCGTTCTGGACGATCTGCTGTGATTATTAGTAATTTGTTATTTGCGTGAAGTGCTTCGAGTGCTGCCGGGTGATAGTTAGCAGCTGCAGTTCCGCTCGTGCAAATAATTGCCACATAATTATTTGTTGCCTTGGCAATTCCAAGTGCAAAATAAGCTGCGCCTCGTTCATCGATTTTCACATGAAGTTCAATTAAGCCACGCTCACTCGCTTCGTGTAACGCGATAGAAAGCGGTGCGTTTCTGGAACCTGGTGAGAGCACAAAATTTGCAACACCTAGTTCAATCAACGACCGAATGGTTGCTCTTGCGAGTGAGGTAGCGTCGTTCAACTTACCCACCTCGACTTCCATTCTTCACTCTGGTTATTCCAGATTTCGGTTATTCGATCTTGCCACCAAAGTTTACGCTCGCCTGGCGCGGCAAGCTTCGCCAATTTCTCAAGGTCCGGCGTACGTGGGCGCACTTCTAAATATCCATCATTTAATACTTCTGCTTGCGTTACATCATCTGTTAGAAGTGAAACCGTTCCAAGGCCACAGGCAAAATCTAACTCTGGCTGCGCGGCGGCCAAGGCCAAGCCGTGCGAGATGCCAATACCGGTTTCCAACGCGCTTGATATGACAACCGGAAGTCCGATCTTAGAAATAAGTTTTTGGGCGTTGGCAAAGCCACCGCTTGGTTGCCATTTAATTATGGCGATATCACCAAATCTTTGGAAGTCTGAAAAATCACTTGCTAGTGCTTTTCTAATCGATTCATCCAAGGCAATCTTCATTGGGATTTCAGCTTTAAGTTTCGCTAAATCCTCGAGATCAACACACGGTTGTTCGATGTATTCGAAGACGTTTCCAAATCTTAAGTTGTAGTCGTATAAATTGAGCAGCGCCTCTTCAAGAGTCCAACCTGCGTTTACATCCAAGCGGATCTTCGCATCAGGATTGAATTCCAGCGCAGCTTCTACTAAATAACTATCTTCTTCAAAGTCATTTACCTTTATCTTGATGGTATTTGCGCCAGGAAATCTCGCCAAAATTTCCGGAACGCGATCTGGATTTACTCGAGGTAGCGTGGCATTTATCGCAATCTTATTGCGATAACTTTTTGGCCAAGGTTTGTATGCAGCTTCAAGTGCGGCGGTTAGCCAGGCAGTTGCTTCATTGGCTTGGTATTCAACAAATGGTGAAAATTCGCTCCAACCTTGCGTGCCGCGAAAGATCACGGCTTCCCGAGTATTTACCCCACGAAAATCTGTCCTGGTCGGAATAGAAATAACAGATAGATCTGTTATGACCTCTTGCCAAGGCAACATCGTCAATTAAGGACGCTTAGGGAACTTGTCGAAATTTGGTTCGCGGTTCTCTTTAAATGCATCGCGGCCTTCTTGACCTTCTTCTGTCATATAGAAGAGCAAGGTGGCATCGCCAGCAAGTTGTTGAACACCAGCAAGTCCATCATCGGCGGCATTTAAACCAGCCTTCAACAATCGAAGTGCCATCGGTGAGTGACGCAACATTTCACGGCACCAGGAAACTGTTTCCGCTTCTAGTTCCGAAACTGGAACAACTGTATTTACTAATCCCATATCGAGCGCTTCTTGGGCATCGTATTGGCGACATAAGAACCAAATTTCACGTGCCTTCTTCTGTCCAATATGCGCGGCTAATAATCCGGCGCCATATCCACCATCGAAAGAACCAACCATTGGGCCGGTCTGACCAAATTTTGCGTTATCAGCAGCGATCGTTAAATCACACACGACATGTAATACGTGACCGCCACCAATTGCCCAACCCGCAACCATCGCAACAACTGGTTTAGGAAGTCTGCGGATTTGGATTTGTAAATCTAAAACATTTAGTCGGCCGATTCCTTTTTTGGCAAGTGAGTCTTTTGTTTTATCGCCGATGTACCCGTCATCGCCACGAACATTGATATCGCCACCTGAACAAAATGCTTCGCTACCAGCGCCCGTGAAAATTACAACACCAACTTGATCATTGTCGCGAGCTAAATGAAATGCGCTTTCTAATTCAAAGAGCGTTTCTGGGCGAAAAGCATTTCTAACTTCTGGACGATTGATTGTTATCTTCGCCATGCCTTCAGCAACTTCATAAATAATGTCAGAGAATTTTTCGCCACCGGCGCCGATTTCCCACTTCGGGATGGTTCGGCTGCCTGGCTCACGCTTTATTGGCTTGCTCACGTTTCCTCCTAGAAAAATATATGGATAGCCTAGGGTGATCATGAATACTTCGATACCAGAGAGCGATATCAGCCTCCGTAAGGAGTGGTCGACCCCACAACTTACCGCGGCCCTACGTGCGGCGCGGGATACCGGGTCGCCCGCTCGACTCATCGTGCCAACCACTGGTTCATCGGGGCGAGCAAAGCAAGTCGTAATAGGGATTGCGGCCCTTGGCGCATCTGCCGCGGCCGCGCATAAATTTCTCGGCGCAAAACCTAAACAAGTTTGGTCTTTATTATTACCAACGAATCACATCGCCGGTGTAAATGTAATTATGCGCGCCATCGAATTAGAGAGTGAACTAGTAGATATCACTGGCAAGGCCGATTTCACTTCAATCGTTCCAACTCAACTTCATCGCGCGCTAAATGGCGGTGATGCACTGCTACACCATTTACAAAATACCGAAGCAGTACTAGTTGGCGGTGCTGGTATATCAAAAACTTTGTTAGATAGTGCACGCGCTGCACAGATCAATGTCGTGACAACATATGGCATGTCTGAAACTTGTGGTGGTTGTGTTTATAACGATCTCCCCCTCGATGGCGTCGAAGTTCAAATAAATCCGGAAGGTCGGATAATGATTAAGGGACCAACTCTTGCGCAGGGTTATCTAAATGACGAAGAGCTCTGGCGCCAGAGTTTTAATAATGGCTGGTTCACTACAAGTGATTTAGGCAGCATCAGTGAAGGAAAAATTACCGTTCTTGGTCGCGTTGATGATGTGATCATGTCAGGCGGTGAAAGTATCTCACTCGATAAGGTTGAGGCCGAATTAAATAAATTACTCCCAAATATTGAATGTATTGCCTTTGCTGTTGCAGATGAAAAATGGGGCAACAAACTTTGTATTGGATCAACTGCGGTAATTGATGAGATCGAAATTAGCCATCTTCTAGTTAAAAGCCTAGGGAAAGAATATTCGCCTAAGGCGTTCATCACCTTTATTGAAATACCAAGAATTGGAATTGGTAAACCAGATCGCGTTAAAGCGCGCGAAATCTACCTAAGTAAGAAACAATAACCTTCTATGAAACCTTGGATCCTAGGCGCACGCCCGCGAACACTTCCCGCCGCAATTGCCCCAGTTCTTGTTGGAACAACACTTGCGCTACCTAACGGCCTAAATATCAATTGGTTAAATGCCCTGCTCGCACTACTAGTAAGTCTTTTCCTCCAGATTGGTGTGAACTACGCGAACGATTACTCTGACGGAGTTAGAGGAACTGATGAGGTACGTGTTGGACCAATGCGCCTTGTCGCAAGCGGATTAAAGAGTGCAAAATCCGTCAAGCAAGCTGCTTTCTTCTTATTCTTCCTAGCTTCGATTTCTGGTTTATTTTTGGCGCTTCGTACATCACGTTGGTTAATTCTTGTCGGGCTAATAGCAATTCTTGCCGCGTGGAATTACACCGGAGGCGATAAGCCTTATGGATATCAAGGTTTCGGAGAATTATCAGTTTTCTTATTCTTTGGTGTAGTCGCAACAGCCGGAACATATTTCGCGCAATCACAAAAAATTACTTGGCAATCACTCTTGATTTCAATTCCAATGGGTGCACTGTCCTGCACCATTCTTGCAATAAATAATCTACGTGATCTTCCTAAGGATGCCTTAGTTGGCAAACACACAATTGCAGTGAGAATTGGTGACAAAACGGCCAGATGGATGATCATCGTTCTCATAGTCACAGCGATCGTTGCTGGCTTGCTTGCTGCAACAATCTCGCCCTGGGTATTTGTAACGTTACTGATCGTTCCGCTAGCAATTCGGATCGGGGTTGCGATTAATCAAGGCGCCCATGGTGCTGCGCTCATTCCGCTCCTTGGTAAGGCTGGAAAACTGCAATTGTTCTTTGCGCTGTTAATGACGTTCGCGCTATTCATGGCTAGGGCCTAAACTCCTCTTATGCGCATTTTGATTTATGTAATTCCGATCGCACTAACTCTCTATGCTTTTTTTGATGTAGCTCGAACACCACAAGAAGAAGTGCGCAGACTGCCTAAATGGGCTTGGTTACTTATTGTTCTGCTCTTTGAATCACTGGGCGCTCTTGGCTGGTTGTTCATTGGAAGACCAAAGCGCGAACCAGGTGCACGGCCAGGACGTGGCAAAATTATTCCGCCAGATGATGATCCGGATTTCTTAAGAAAACTTTAAGACTTACAGCCCAGAATAAGTGTGGCGGCCGGTTCCCCAGATATTTACGTAAACATAATTAAATAAGAAAGTTGATCCGGCAAAGAGACACAACCAAGCTGCTTTGCGCCCGCGCCATCCAATAGTTACGCGCGCATGTAGATATGCGGCGTAGGCAACCCAAGTTATGAAAGCCCAAGTTTCTTTTGGATCCCAACCCCAATAACGACCCCAGGCAGATTCAGCCCAGATGGCACCGGCAATAACTGCGAAAGTCCACAATGGGAAAACAAATGCAACTAGGCGATATGAAAGTTGATCAAGCACTTCAAGACTCGGTAACTTCAAAGCCCAAGTTGGTCTAGCTCCACCATCTTGTTCATATCGATCGAGAATTAAATATGTTGCTGCAACACAATTAGCAAGCAAGAAGACTCCGCCCGAAATTATTGCTGCGGATACGTGGATCGCTAGCCAAGTTGATTTAAGTGCTGGAACAAGCGGTGCGCTTGGCCGATAAAGAACTGTTATCGCGGTGCCGAGAGTTAGAAGAACTGCAATTGAAACTGGAAGTCCGAGCCAGCGAATCTTGTACTTCCAAAGTGCAAATAGATATGCACCAGTGAATGCTAGAGCGCCAGTAATCGAGAACTCATACATGTTGCCCCATGGAACTCGGTGGGCCGAAGCGCCACGGAAAATTACGCCCGCAAATAAAAATGCGAAGCCCAGGATCATCATGACACTTCCGAGGCGACCACTCTTTTGGGTTCGACTGAAATCAAATTGAGTCTTTGAATCAACATTTCGTACTGAGAATGAAACTTCGAGCGCATGGGAGATGAAGGCAACTGTGTAGAGAACCATTGCAGAGTAAACACAATAATTTGATAGGTAAGCGAGATGAGTTGATGTCATGCTTGGCTCTCCTCTAAAGCGCGCTTTAGCGCAGCGATCTCTTCTTCAAGTCCTGGAATAGAATTCTTAGCAAGGCCGGCAACTTCAACAGATTTACCAACCTTAATCCAAATTCTACGTTGTCTTGCAAAGAGCGAAATTAGCAGTCCCAATATTGCAAAGATCGCACCGAACAATGAGTACATCTTGCCTGGGTCATCAACAATTTGCAGATTTACCCAAGGCTTCCAACCTTCGAATGTGATTGACCCCTCACCGAAGTTGTACTTCTCGCCAAGTTTTAAAGTTTTAAGACCAATCCGCTGCATCTTGGAAGTATCAATTCGATAGACCGACTGCGGGCGACCATTATCCAAACCAAGGTTGCCGGTCCATACTGAAATTAAAAGTCTCGGGTCCAAGACCTCTGGGTAAGAAGAGAAAGCACCTCTGGTTGGCGAGCGATCAAAGGTTGGGATGAAGGATGAAACAAAACCGAGTTGCGGTTTCATATCTGGAACTTTTATTGCACCTATTGATGTCAAATTTCCATCTTGTGGAAGAAACACAACTGCACCTTGAAAAGTAATATTTCCAGAACTATCGCGAACGGTGACTAATGGTGAATAACCATTTGCTTGCAGGTAAACCTTGGTATTTCCAAATGTAAGTGGCGCATTTACTTTTATCACTTTATCAACCGACTTTGTTCCAATCGGATTTGATATTGCAACAGAGAGCTTGTAGTCAGTTGGTGCATTCGTTTTTATGTCATAACTAGCCTTGAAATCTGTCACCGTCAACGAGAATGGAACTAGTGAACTAGCAGATTGGAATTTGCCAAACCCTAAGTTGTCATAAGAAGTTGGTGTATTTATAAAGCGATCTCCGACGCTGGCAATTGCTTCACCTTTAAGACCAAATAGCGAACCGACAGCCACACCAACCAAAATCAAAATTAGCGAGAGGTGAAAGAGTAAGTTTCCGGTTTCACGCAGGTAGCCCTTCTCCGCCGAAATAGAATCGGAATCACGCCTGATGCGGAAATGATTTTTTGAAAACCAAGTTTCTGCGACATCCAGTGCGGTTTTAGTATCAGTTTTGACTGAAGAATAAAACTCCATCTTCGCTAAATACTTTGGCGTTAAAGGTGGTTTCGCCCCGATTGCCTTTAGGTGCTCAATAGTGCGTGGCAGTACACAACCAATGAGCGATATGAATAGAAGTAAGTAAATAGCACTAAACCAAGGCGAGCTATAAACATCAAACAACTTGAAGCGATCAAACCACTGGGCAAGTGTTGGGTTATCTGTGAAATATGCCTGCACCTTCATAGGATTTTGCGTCCGTTGTGGGATCAGTGAACCTGGGATGGCCGCAACTCCCAACAGCAAGAGCAAGATAAGTGCAGTGCGCATACTTGTTAACTGGCGCCACATCCAACGGAACGACGCTTTGGAATCTAGATTTGGGATTGAACTCAATTAAACCACCGGTGCAAAACTCGAGATGAAATCTCGCATCGAATTAACGACATCACTCCATAGTCCAGTTACTTGAAGCAAGCCAATCAAAATCAGGAATACCCCGCCAACAAGTGTTAAATGATTTCCGTGCTTTGAGATAAAGCGACGTAGTTTCGTTGATTGATCGAAGAAAATACCGACCAAAATAAATGGAATCCCAAGGCCAATGCAATAAGCAAAGCTAAGAATTGCACCACGAAGTGCGCTTGAAGATTCAAAGGAAAGCGCTTGAACCGCCCCAAGTGTTGGTCCGATGCAAGGTGTCCAACCAATACCAAAAAGGAATCCCAATACTGGTGCACTTACTAATCCAGTGCGCACCTTCCATTGTGGTTTAAAAGAGCGATAGAACTTCTGGTTAAAGAGAAATACCGAACCCATTGCCATGGTTAAGAGGCCAAGGATGATCGAAAGGGTGTGTGAGTTGCTATTTATTTTTGCACCGAGCGAACCAAAGAGCGCGCCATAAGAAATAAATAGGAATGAGAAACCCATAACAAATAAGAGTGATCCAAGTGCGACCCGGCTTCGACTTCGAACTTCAGTCATACCCGCGGCGTAGGAGAGATAGCCAGGTACTAGTGGAAGCACACAAGGTGAAAAGAAGGAGATCAAGCCAGCAACTATTGCGACAAGTGCGGCAACCAATAAATTGCCATCAAATACCTGATTCACGAAGAAATTATGCATTTATGGACTCTCCAGAAACTTTTGTTAGTAAATCTTGCAGCACAGCAACGGTAACTTCACCACTGATGCGCGCTGCTACTCGCCCCATTGCATCGATGATAATTGTCGTTGGTATTGCATTAGCAGGCAGCGTTCCACGGAAGCTTGCAATTATTGAATCATCGACAAGGGTTGGATAAGTCAGATTAAAACGCTTGGCAAAACTCTGGGCCGCAGACAAATTGTCTCTGGTAAGAATTCCAACAAATTGAATTTTTGGATTCTTCGATGAAAAAGCTTCTAAGGTCGGTGCTTCTGCGCGACAAGGCGCACACCAAGATGCCCAAACATTAATAACTGTTATGCGAGTGGGGTCTGCTGAAAATTGACCACCGGCGAGTGTTTCACCAGAAATTTTTGGTGCCGGTTTGCGGGCGGCTTCCTTAATAAAAACGGCAGATCCGTTACCAGATACAAAACTACTTTCATTTGGTTTTGATAGTCCACCGCTTGAACATGAAGTCAGAAGTAAGAGTGAAGCGAAAATCGCAAATTTCTTCATTTGGTCGGTAACAAGTGCTTTGCCGGCTCGGCGTATGAAACTCCTGAAATCATTCCTTCATCATCTAAATGAAAGCTTGTCACAGAAGCAAGGGTGCAAATTCGCTTTCGTGGATCATGCAAAAGACGGCGTCCTTCAACCGCAGATCGTAAAATCCAAATCGGAAGTTGATGCGAAACAACAAGCGCGTCCTTTCCATTTGCAGCATCGCGCGCACTAAATACCGCAGCAAGCATCCGTTCGATTTGTTCCGAGTAGGGCTCGCCCCATGACGGTTTTGCTGGATTGCGCAGGTGCCACCATGATGCGGGATGTCGTAAAACTCCGCTGCCTAGTTCGAATTTCTTACCTTCAAAAATATTTGCGGCCTCGATCAGATTTGGATCGGTGTGAATTGCTAATTTATGTTGCGCTGCAATTGGCGTCGCGGTCTCTTGCGCGCGTTGCAATGGTGATGCATGAATTGCCCCGAGATCAAGTGAAGCAGACCATTCGGCAACGGTTTTTGCCATTTCTTGGCCACGTGAAGATAGCCGCCATCCTGGCTGGCGTCCGTAAAGAATCTTCTCGGGATTTTCTACTTCACCATGTCGCATGACGTGAATTGTCTGTCCCATACACCCATCATAACTTGGGGCAGTAAGGTACGCATATGCTGCAAAGCCCGAAGCGAGCCGCCTTCTTTGATGTAGATAACACAATCACTCGGGGCTCGACGCTCTTTTTTCTTGGGCGGGGGATGTACCAGCGTGGTTTCTTTAGTAAAAAGGATATTTCCGCATTTGTCTTAGCAAATCTCCGTTATCGCTTAACGGGAACTGAGAATCCGGATGAGATCGCTAAATACCAAGAAGCTGCTTGTGATTTTATTGGTGGCCACAATGTAGAAGAGATTAAATCAATTGGTCTAGAAATTTATGACGAATTCGTTTCGCCAGCTCTTTGGCAAGGTGCAATTGAAATTGCAAACTCACATCTGCAGAAGAATGAAGAAGTTTGGCTGGTAACTGCAACGCCACAAGATATGGCTGTTCTGATCGCAGATCGTCTTGGTTTCACTGGTGCACTTGGAACAAAAGCGGAATCTAAAGATGGTGTCTACACCGGAAAGATGATCGGCAAATTACTGCATGGCCGGGAAAAAGCGCTAGCGATTGCCGAATTAGCAGCATTGCGAAATATAGATTTAAAAAATTCTTATGCATATTCCGACAGTCATCACGACATTCCATTGTTAGAAACAGTTGGAAATCCCGCTGCAATAAATCCAGATACGTTACTCCAGATTCGTGCCATTAGAGATAGTTGGCCAATTCACGACTTCAGACGCGGTCGAGCGCTAAAAGCTGCATTTGGTCCGATTCTGGCAAGGATTGCCGCAATTGGCGCTCTACTTTCACCTCGAAGATTTCGGTCTAGGTAACTTCTAAACTTCGGTAAAGTAGGGCAGTTATGTCTGCTAATTCTTTTGCCGATGAGTTGCGTGGCCGCGCTGATGAAGTTATTGCTGCGCTCTTTTCTGCCAGGCCAGACCTATTAACTCCAGTTCCCTCAGACTTCTCCGCCCTTGCTGCCCGCGCCAATTCAACACCGAGTTTGATGCGAATTATGGAGTCGTTAAATAAGCATCAACTCGAAATTATTACTGCAGTTGCAACCCTTGGTGAACCATTTGCAAAGAGCGAACTAGTTGCAGTGACTGATACCTCGGCTGGGGCAGAACTTGAAACTTTATGGGAGTTCGGTTTAGTTTATAAAGACGGCACAAAATTTCGAGCACCGAGCAATTTGCGAAATTTGTTGGGCGATGAGCCAGCTGGGCTAGGTCCGGTTTCAGCAAAGAAGATTGATTTCAAAGCCCTCAAAGATCTTCCTAAAGATTCAGCTCTTGTTTTGGAACGCCTTATTTGGGGACCACCTCGTGGTCAAGTTACAAGTGTTAAGGCACCCGGTAAAGCAATCAGCTGGTTGTTGGAACACGACTACCTAGTAGCAATGGATTCGCATACCGTGGTTCTTCCACGTGAAGTTGGAATGCATTTGCGCGGCGGCAAAATTTATAAGGAACTAACACCAAAGGCGCCAACCTTTGTTGGAGTAGCCCGAAAACAAAAAGATGTGGACCGAGCGGCAATAGCGAATATTTCAACTTTCTTGCGTTGGTGTGAAGAGCTTGCCCACAACTGGTCTGACGAGCCACCACTTGCCCTGCGTTCTGGTGGACTTGGTGTGCGGGATTTAAAACGGACTGCCGAACACCTTGGAATAGATGAAGTGTGCGCCGGATTTGTTGCAGAGGTTCTCTACCTGGGCGGACTGATTGTTATTGATACTGATGATCAAATCTTGCCGACAAATTCCTTTGATATTTGGATGACCCGAAGTTTGGAAGAGCGTTGGGAAACACTTATCGGACTCTGGCTTGAGACATCCCGAGTTGCCGGATTAATTGGAAAGAGTGATCTTAAGAACGTCGCACCTCTTGGACCTGAATTAGATCGCACCGGAATTGCATCGATGCGCCGCGTTTCCCTCTCTTTGCTTTCACATAACCAGGAAAAAGATCCTGATTTGCAAACACTTCAAGAGATTATTCGTTGGAAAGCACCTCAGAGATTTAGCGCTGAATATATTGAGTGGACACTTCGCGAAGCCGAATGGCTAGGCATCACTGGTCAAGGCGCAATTTCATCTTTTGGTATCGCTTTCTTAAATGGCGCCGAAGATTTAGGTGTTGAAAACGCACTACCTAAACCGGTTGACCACATTTTGATTCAAGCAGATAACAGTGCAATTGCTCCGGGCCCATTAACTGTAGAGCTTTCAAATGAACTCGGAACCATCGCTGATATCGAAAGTCGCGGTGGTGCAACCGTTTATCGCTTTAGTGAAGGTTCAATCCGACGCGGACTTGATCATGGTAAAACTGGTGATCAGATAAAAGATTTCTTAAAGCGCACATCTAAGACGCCAGTTCCACAACCTTTGGAATACTTAATTAATGATGTTGCAAAGCGTCATGGTCGCCTTCGTGTTGGTTCATCGCACTCTTACATTCGCTGTGAAGATGAAGGCCTAGTCGCTCAAATATTGCATGATCGAAAGATTGAAAGCCTGCGTTTGCGAAAATTAGCGCCTCAGGTTTTAATTTCAGATCTAGATGTAAATGAAGTTATTGCAACCCTTCGCGAAGCTAGTTATCTACCAGCTATCGAAAATGCGGGCGGGATTCTTATTTCAGCGCCGGCAATCAGACGTGCTAAAGCCCGACCAAGACCACCAAGAGTTTTAAGTGAAACCCAAACACCAAGTGCTGTGATTGCAACATCTGCGGTTCGAGCACTACGTGCCGGCGAGAAAGCATCTTCACACAAGCCACGTGAAGTTCCACGCACAACCGCAAATGAAACTTTAGATTTGTTGCATCAATATATTGAGGAAGAAGCCAGCCTGACTATCGGCTATGCCGACACAAACGGTGGCGTCTCGAATCGATTAATTGACCCGATTTCCATCTCTCTTGGAACGCTAACTGCGCGTGATCACGCTACTGGTGAGATCGCAAGTTTTAGAATTCCAAGAATCACCGGCGTCAGTCCAGCGAAGTAAGGCAGAATTAAGCCATGAGCATCCTTGATGATCTAAAAATGTTGGTGGAATTTGAATCACCTAGTGAAGATCTTGATGCCTGCCGTGGCGTAGTTGAACTAGCGGTAGAAATAGCAAATAAGAATTTAGAAACTCCTGCAACAATTCATATTGAAAATGGCCGGCCAGTTTTTTGGTGGGGCGCTAAAGAACCAAAAATTGTTTTACTGGCTCACCTAGATACTGTTTGGCCGATCGGATCTTTCAATCCAACCTGGCAAGTATCTGGTGACATTGCAAAAGGACCAGGCGTCTTTGATATGAAGGCTGGCTTTCTACAAGCACTTTATGCAGTTAAAGAAATTCCTGGCTCGGCAACAAGCGTCGCACTAATTGCAACAACTGATGAAGAACTCGGAAGCCAAACTTCACGTGAGCTCATTAAAAAATTAGCCAGCAAAGCACAGGCCGTTTTAGTTTTAGAAGCATCTTTAAATGGCAAGGTTAAAACTGGCCGTAAAGGAACTTCGATGTATCAAATCTCATTACATGGTCGGGCCTCACATGCAGGCCTCGAGCCAGAGAAGGGAATCAACGCCACAACAGAGATTGCGCAAATAGTTATGGCAGTTACCCAACTTGCAGATAAAGAATTTGGGACCACGGTTGTCCCAACAGTTATGCACTCTGGTACTACGACAAATACTGTTCCAGCACTTGCCTCACTTGATATCGACATTAGATCTTTCTCAGCAGCCGAATTAATCAGAGTTGATACTGCAGTCAAAGCGCTCAAAGCCCAACACAGTGAAGCGAAACTTGAAGTTACTGGTGGCATAAACCGACCACCTCTCGAACCAACAAGCACTATGGCGCTCTATGAAAAGTTAGAGAAAGTTGCTGCAGAACTGGGAATGGAGCCAATCGGTCATGCTTCAGTTGGTGGAGCAAGTGATGGAAATTTCGCTGCAGCAGCCGGTGCACCTACTCTTGATGGTTTAGGCGCCGTTGGCGATGGTGCGCACGCACCGCATGAACAAATATTGCTCTCTTCAATTCCGTCGCGAGTAAAACTTCTAACTGCCTTTATTAAGGAACTCATTCGTGACTGATGGCCCGTTAATTGTTCAAAGTGATAAGACCCTTCTCCTAGATATTGATCATCCACTAAGTGATGAATGTCGACGTGCAATCGCCTCATTCGCTGAACTTGAAAAATCCCCAGAACATATACATACCTATCGGCTAACTCCACTCGGTTTATGGAATGCCCGCGCTGCCGGACATGATGCCGAGCAAGTTGTAGACATCTTGCTGAAGTATTCAAGATTTGCAGTTCCACATGCACTTCTCGTTGACGTTGCGGAAACTATGTCTCGCTATGGTCGCCTGCGCCTTGAAGCACATCCAGTTCATGGTTTAGTCCTTGTCTCGCATGATCCAGCGGTACTGAAGGAAGTAACTCGCGGCAAGAAAGTTGCACCAATGCTTGGCCTACAACTTGATGCTGAAACGATCGTTGTGCATCCCGGGCAACGAGGATTTCTAAAGCAAGCTCTTTTAAAACTCGGTTGGCCTGCAGAAGACTTTGCTGGTTACGTTGATGGTGAGCATCACGAAATAGATTTAGTCCAAGATGGCTGGAGTATTAGAAAGTATCAAGAACTTGCAGCTGAAGGATTTTGGCACGGTGGCTCAGGAGTCGTAGTACTTCCCTGTGGCGCTGGAAAAACCATCGTGGGTGCAGCGGCGATGGCACACGCTAAAGCCACCACGCTAATTCTTGTAACAAACACGGTTGCAGCTCGCCAATGGCGTGATGAATTGTTAAAGCGCACAACGCTAAATGAAGATGAGATTGGTGAATATTCTGGCGCGAAGAAAGAGATTCGCCCAGTAACAATTGCTACCTATCAAGTTATGACTACTCGTAAGCAAGGCGTCTATGCCCACTTAGATCTCTTTGATGCAATTGACTGGGGCTTAATTATTTACGATGAGGTTCATTTACTTCCTGCACCAATATTTCGTTTCACTGCTGATATCCAATCGCGTCGACGTCTTGGACTTACTGCAACCCTTGTACGTGAAGATGGCATGGAAGGCGAAGTCTTCTCACTCATCGGGCCAAAACGTTATGACGTTCCATGGAAAGAGATCGAATCACAGGGTTACATTGCGCCAGCAGATTGTGTTGAAGTTCGTGTGAATCTAACTGAAGCCGAGCGGATGCATTACGCAACAGCCGAGCCGGAAGATCGCTATCGCTTCTGCGCCACAACTGAGACAAAGCGCAAAGTTGCAGTCGCGTTAGCCAAGCAACATGCAAATGATCAAGTGCTGGTTATTGGCCAATATATTGATCAACTTGATGCCCTAAGCGCCGAACTTGGTGTGCCACTTATCAAAGGTGAAACTCCGATCAAAGAGCGGGAGCGACTCTTTGCGGCTTATCGATCGGGTGAAATTAAGTGCCTTGTTGTATCTAAGGTTGCAAACTTTTCTATTGATTTACCCGAAGCCACAATTGCGATTCAGGTTTCAGGAACTTTTGGAAGTCGTCAGGAAGAAGCACAGCGCCTAGGTCGAATACTTCGCCCAAAGGCTGATGGGCGTACTGCACGATTTTATTCAATTGTTGCCCGCGATACTGTGGATCAAGACTTCGCGCAAAATCGCCAACGCTTCTTAGCTGAACAGGGTTATGCGTATCGCATCATTGATGCAGAAGATGTACTAACGCAAAACAAAGATTAAATATTTGCCATGGCGGCCCGGAAACGTTCTGGGTCGACTCGGAAAAAATCATGTGGCTTTCCATTAATTAAAATAACTGGAACGCTCTCGCCGTATTTATTTTCCAACTCGACATCGCCATCAATTAATTTCTTTACAATTGTAAATTCGAATTCTTCAGAAAGTTTTTCGAGTTGCGCCATCGCAACATCACATAGGTGGCAATTGCTCCTGGAATAAACTGTTACTTCAACCATTTATGGGCCTCACATATAGTTTTAAGCAATTAGGCGTCGCCTCCGCTGGTGTCTATCCTCCCAGACTGCTAGCGTTTTCGTTGTGCGCGCCAAGAACCTGATCCTGATATCCGCCCTCATTGGCGGAGTATTAGCAGCGCCGGCACATGCACTGGTCCCAACAATTCATTCGGTAAATGCTCCTTGGGTTTATTTTTATGCAAGTGATAAACCGGCACCACTACTTACCGCCGAGCACCGGCCACAAAGTGCGTCGATTGATAAAGCAACGACAATAAACGTTAATTTTCAAGCTATCCCAGATAAAGCAGTACCGGCAGAGTTTCAGCCGGCGATTAACGCCGCGGTAAGCGTTTGGGCAAATAGTTATTCCAGTAGCGTCCCAATAACTATCGATGCAATCTGGGAACGTCAAGCTTCTGCTGGCGTCCTTGCGGCAGCTTCACCTGGAAAGTTTTACAACAATTTTCCGGGCGCACCAGACCCTGATCTTTGGTACGCATCCGCGATGGCAAACTCTCTCGCTAATAAGGATTTAGATCCAAAGAATTCTGAAATAACTATCCGATTCAACTCAACCAACACCGAGCGGCTCTACCTTGGAACCGATGGGAATTGTCCGCAAAGCAAATACGATCTTGAATCAATAGTTCTACACGAACTCGGACATGGCCTAGGTTTTCTCTCCAATAGTGATTATGACAATTTCTTTGGTTTCGGAACCATCCAACAACCAACACCCTTTGATGCGTACTCTCAACTCCCCGATGGCAAGCGATTGATGGATCTGCCTTCACCTTCTGTTGAACTTGGCAAGGCGCTGACAAATTCTTTAGTGTGGTCGGGGCAATATGGAATTCGTGCTAATAATGGCAATAAACCAAAACTTTATACGCCACCGGTATATGAAAATGGTTCTTCAGTTAGCCATTTAGATGAAGCAACATTTTCCCAAAGCGGGGCTGACGCTGTTATGACACCGAACTTGGCAGCTGGAGAAGTCTTTCACGCACCAGGCCCAATACTCCTTGCAATGCTTACTGATATGACACAGAAGCCACCGCCAGGAGTTGCATCAGGTATCCCAACAGTTCCGCGAAATGTTAAGGCACTCGTTGGTGACAAATCCGCAATCATCACTTTTGACCCACCAATCAATGCCAGAACTTCCCAGGTTACGTCGTATCAAGTTCAAGTTACCCCTGGAGATCAAGTTCGCACTGTCACAACAAGCCCTGCGGTTATAAACGGCCTCAGAAATGGCACGGCTTACTCCTTCGCAATTAGTGCGAGTAATGCTTTAGGAGTCTCACCACAAGCGACAACTAATGGTGTTATTCCGCAAATGGGTTGGCGCAGTTCTGTGATTGATCCAATGGCGGATGCCAAATTCTTGGCGACTGGTATCTATAACAAGAAAACTGTTGTGGCTTACACCGACAGTGCGCGAGGTTTTATCAAGTTAGCTACCTGGACTGGTAATTCTTGGGTCACTTCAGTAGTTGATGGTGATAACACTGCAGGTGGTCGCACCAAAGATAACGTTGCTGGAAACGTTTCTATGTGCGTAAGCAAAGTTGGAAAGACCGAATTACTAAATCTTTTCTATGCTGATCTAACGACAAAAGATCTTAAATCAGCAACCTTTGATGGTAAAAAGTGGAGCTACAACATTGTTGATGGCAATGGACCAATCGTGCAGCCATATGCCGATGCCGTACGCGTCCGGACTGCGAGTGATGTAAGTGTTTCAAATGCCTGCGCAGTTACATCTGCCGGGCTACAAGTTTTCTATCGTGACGAGAGTCAAGGAATTTTGCTCGGCGCAGTTAAAGATGGAAAATCCTGGCGCTATGAATTAGTCGACGGAGATTCCACACTTAACGGACGTACAACTGGGGATGTGGGATTCCACTTACGCGCAGTTGCTGTTGGGAAGACAATTCATTTAACTTATGACTCGGTATTGAATGTAAACCAAGATCACAAACCAATTCGTGGTGAAGTACGTGATGCCACAAGAGACACGGTCTATCCAGAGGATTGGAAATACACCACAGTTCAAGCTACTGCAGGTGCGACGATTGTCGCTGGCTATGACGTTGCGCTAGATCTAATTGGTACGACAGTAAGTGCGGCGTGGTTAGGTGCATCTGGAATTTCACTTCCAGTACCCGACTCAATTCAATGGAAACAAATTGGTCAAATTAGTCCGGGCTTAGATCCGATTTCTAACGGAACAGATTTCTTTGGAGTTCCAAGTTCGCCACTTGCCGTGGATAACACCGGCATTATTTTTGGCTGCCAACAACGGCTTTGTGTCTTAAATAAAATTGCTAAAACTATTTCACTTATCTCAACCCAAAGTTATGCAGCGCCTTCGAGCGCTGATTGGCTAACCGTTAAGGGAATTAAATATGTCGTAGTTGGATCTAATGGAAAGTTAATACTTCTGCGTCAACCTTAGGCAAGACCATCAATTATCGAGATTCCATAACTATTACCGATTTCACTCAGTGCTACCAGTCCAACTCCGGCTTGCCAACTCACGGATAGAACTTTCCCCGGCAAGGAATACGCGGATGAAATTGCACCTGAACGGCTGTAACTAACAACGGCTGGTGTTAGAACTTTTGGCTTCCAGCTTTTAATTCCAGCGATTGTTTTAACTCCGCTGAAATACTTAATGGTGTTCGAGCCAGCTTTTATCGAAGTTACCTGACCGGTTGGTAGCGCAACCACTTTGTTAGAAACAAACTTTGAGAAGTGGCCAAGGCTATCGAGTTCAACTTTAAAACCTTGTTGACTTATTGTCGATCCAACTAAGCCAGTAATAATGAATTTCGTTGCGGAGTAGGTAATTGCTGTTGGCATAATTACGCCATAGGTGTCATAGACATAAGTTGCTTGGATAGCACCTGAAACATCAACCTTCCAAACAACCATTTGACTCAGATTTGAGTTTGGGGTTGTCACCGGATCAACGCTGACACCATCAACATTTATCACTTGGGGGTCAGTTGCAGTTTGCGTTTGGGTTATGGCGGCGGGTTTTGCAGATACTCCAACGACCCAAAAATTGCCCACACGATCGCGAGCCACTGCAGTTGCGATGTCATCTTGTGCCGTCCCCAGGCGCAGATCCCAAATAGGTGCGCCAGTTGCATCAATTACCGCAATAAAACCATCGCTTCCACCAATTTGTTGCGCGGTATACGGCACAACGGTTGAACTCTCCATCGTTCCAACATAAGCAACTGCGGTAGAAGTTGTAAGGATTGCTGAGATTTGATCACCGGCTGCCGCACTTAAATTTGTAACTAAATTTGGCCTAGCTGCTACAACTTTAATTTGTTTTGGAACGGCTTTAGTTGCTGCAAAACTTGAATCAGTTGCCGTTACGAAAATAAGTAGCAGTGTCGCCGTAGTGCTTAAAGTTTTCCGAAACTTCACGCTAATTCCTGGGATCGGTTGCGCGCAGCAACCATGGCTTTCTTCACTACTTCACCAAGTTTTTCATCTGTAAATACTGCGAGCGCTGCTGCGGTTGTTCCATTCGGACTCGTGACGTTTTCGCGAAGTGTTGTAGCGCTCTTGCCAGATTGTTCTAGCATTCCGGCCGCGCCAACAATGGTTTGAATGGTCAGGGCAGTCGCTGCTTCACTTGTTAAACCGAGTTCAATTCCTGCCGAGACCATTGCCTCAACAAAGGCAAAGAAGTAAGCCGGTCCAGAACCACTTACCGCGGTTACTGCATCTTGCAATTTTTCATCTAACGAAATCACTTTTCCGCTGGCCGCCAAGAAAGTTTCAACAAATTCCAAACCTTCTTTGCTTGCGCCAGGGCCCGCTGAGATTGCGGACATTCCAAGGCCAATCATGGTTGGAGTATTTGGCATGACTCGGATAACTCCGACTCCTGCCGGGATTCGAGATGAGATGAAATCTGTGCGCTTGCCTGCGGCAAAGGAGACGACTACCGATCCATTCTTCAAGGATCCGGAAATTTCACCAAGAACGTCTTCCAAGTCTTGGGGCTTAACCACAAGCAGTACTACATCGCTGCTTTGAACTAGGTTCTGCAGATCTTTTAACGTCGCACCATATTTTGCTGTGATCTCCTCAGCACGTTCACTGCGCTTCTCAGCAAAGCTAAGTTGGCTATTTGGAAAACCGCTATCGAGCAGTCCAGAGAGCAACGCTTCACCCATAATGCCAACACCAATTACACCGACTTGGTATTTGCTGGCTGAGAGGCTTTTCATATCTGAAGCCTACCTAATCAAGATAATCCGGATGTGCTTATTTAATCAATAAGCCCTAGGCTCTCACACTATGCCAGAGGTTAATCCGAACTTTGCCCGCGACTGGGTGGAATTCAACGACCCTGCCAAGCCCGAGGAACTCTACAAATGTGACCTCACTTGGCTCACTTCCTTTTGGACCTGTATTTATGGAAATGGTTGTTGCGGTGTTGATGCGGATAAACCGAATGATGGTTGTTGTTCAGATGGTGCTTATTATTCAGATGAAGCCGATGAGGCACGCACGCTAGAAGTCGCAAAGCGTTTAACACCAGAAATGTGGCAGTTCTTTGATGAAGCACAACCAAAGAAAGCAAATGGAAAACTTAAGATTTCAGAAGTTGGATTAGATAAAGATCGCAAGACTCGCAAGGTTGAAGATTCCTGCATCTTTCTAAATCGTAAAGGTTATGAAGCCCCTGGCTTTACTGGTTCATTTGGTTGCGTACTGCACCACTTGGCAGAAAAAGAAAACGTGCACTTTGTTGAAACTAAACCAGATGTTTGTTGGCAACTTCCAATTCGCAGAAGCTTTGAGGTTCGCGAATTTGGCGAGCAAGAAATTACGGTAAATGTAATTGGGGAATATGAACGTCTAGCTTGGGGCGATGGCGGTGCAGATTTCGATTGGTATTGCACTGCAAATACTGAAGCGCATGTTGGCCGCGAACCTGTTTATATTTCAAATAAGGTTGAATTAATGACGCTGATGGGCGAGCCGGCCTACCAAGTTCTAGCGCAACACTGCGAGAACCGAATGACCGCGATTGCACTGGCAAATAAAGAGATGAAGAAGCGCTCATTGCCCCTATTTGCAATTCACCCAGCCACAACTGCGGCGGCTCGTTAAACCTCTGTCAGCCCGTCACGCTAATCTCTGTACATGGCAAAAACTCCAGCCCCAGCAAAAGATCCATTCCGCTGTACTGAATGTGGTTGGACCGCTTCAAAATGGGTCGGACGTTGCGGTGAATGCCAAGCATGGGGCTCTGTTGAAGAAGTCGCTGCACCTAAAAAACTCTCACTCGTAGCAGGTCATGTAACAAGTGCCGCACTTCCAATTGGTGATGTAGACCTAGCAAGTGCCAAAGCACGTTCAAGCGGTGTCAGTGAACTAGATCGAGTACTTGGTGGTGGCTTAGTTCCAGGCGCAGCAATTTTGCTTGCTGGTGAACCTGGCGTTGGTAAGTCAACATTATTATTAAGCGTTGCTGCGCAGAGCGCACGATCAAAAATCACTTCCCTTTACATCAGTGGTGAAGAGTCAGCTTCCCAAGTTCGACTTCGCGCCGAACGTTTGAATGCAATCGATCCAAATTTATGGCTGGCATCTGAAAATGAACTTGGTGCTGTTATCGCACATATCGATGCAGTAAAGCCAGAACTACTTGTGATTGACTCTATCCAAACTATTGCTAGCTCTGCTGTTGATGGTTCACCAGGTGGTGTTACACAAGTTCGTGAAATAGCTGCCGCTTTAATTAGGATTGCCAAAGAGCGTTCCATAACTTTAATTTTGGTTGGCCATGTAACTAAAGATGGTTCAATAGCTGGACCGCGGTTACTAGAACATATCGTTGATGTTGTTTTAAATTTTGAAGGCGAACGCCATTCCAGACTTCGATTGATTCGGGCGATCAAAAATCGCTTTGGCGCATCTGATGAAGTTGGTTGTTTTGATATGAATGAAAATGGAATCACTTCACTGCCCGATCCAACTGGGTTATTCACAACGCGCCACGGTGAACCAGTTCCGGGAACTTGTGTAACTGTGACACTGGAAGGACGCCGACCGTTGCTCGCTGAGATTCAAGCGCTTGTAAGTGCTGCGGTTCCTGATGGCCGAGACTTTGGAAATTCGCGCCGAGTTACATCTGGTTTAGATAATCCAAGAACTGCAATGACGCTTGCTGTTCTAGAGCTGCGGGCAAATATCAAAATCTCTGGCCGAGATGTTTATGTGGCAACTGTTGGTGGAATGAAGATAAGTGAACCAGCAGCCGACCTTGCTGTTGCACTCGCTGTTGGTTCTGCCGCAAAGGGTTTAGCCCTGCCATCTGATTTAATTGCAATCGGTGAAGTTGGTCTTGCTGGAGAAATAAGAAAAGTTACTGGTGCAACTCAGCGAATTTCTGAAGCGGCCCGACTTGGATTTAAACGTGCTCTTGTTCCAACCGGAAGTGATATCAAGATTGCCGGAATTGAAATAATGGAGGTCGCCCGCTTAGAGCAGGCGATCGCTCGCGTAAAGATTAATTAAGTAGTAGTTAAGCCGTTGGTGTTTCGGCTAAATCACCAGGTGTATCTGGCATTTCAGCTTTAGGCATTCCCTTAAAGGTAAATACTTCTTTACCATCTTCCGTTGCAACGCCTACCAAAGTAATTTCGCCGGCCTTTACATCACCGAACAAAATCTTCTCGGATAAGACATCTTCAATCTCACGTTGAATGCAGCGACGTAGTGGCCGCGCGCCTAGTAGTGGGTCATACCCACGCTTGGCTAACAGCGCCTTCGCCTCTGTTGTGAGTTCGATTCCCATATCGCGGGCACGTAGACGTTCATCCAGGTTGGCAATCATCAAATCAACAATTTGAATGATTTCATTTTCACTCAACTGATGGAAGACGATTACATCATCGATACGGTTCAAGAATTCTGGACGGAAGTGAGTGCGAAGTTCCTCATTCACTTTGCCCTTCATACGCTCGTAATTTCCGAGAGCATCAGATGCGTTTGTGAATCCAAGATTTAGACTCTTGGAAATATCGCGAGTTCCGAGGTTAGTTGTCATGATGATGATTGTGTTTTTGAAGTCCACAACGCGACCCTGTGAGTCGGTTAGGCGGCCATCTTCCAACACCTGCAAGAGAGAGTTGAAGATATCTGGATGTGCCTTTTCAATTTCATCAAACAAAACAACGGAGAATGGCTTGCGGCGTACCTTTTCGGTCAGCTGTCCACCTTCGTCATAACCGACGTAACCTGGAGGAGCACCAAATAAACGAGAGGCGGTGTGCTTCTCAGAGTATTCCGACATATCAAGTTGAATAAGTGCATCTTGATCACCAAATAAGAATTTAGCGAGGGTGCGAGAAAGTTCAGTCTTACCAACGCCAGAAGGACCAGCAAAAATAAATGAGCCACCTGGACGGCGTGGATCTTTCAAGCCAGCACGAGTACGACGAATTGCTTGTGAGAGCGCCTTGATCGCTTGATCTTGGCCAATAACGCGGCGATGTAGTTCATCTTCCATTCGAAGTAGTCGAGCAGTTTCGGCTTCAGTCAACTTAAATACTGGAATGCCAGTTGCATTTGATAGAACTTCGGCAATTAACTCTTCAGTTACTTCGGCAACAACATCAAGATCGCCGGCCTTCCAGTTCCGTTCTTTATCAACTTTTTCAGCAATCAGAGACTTCTCTTTATCGCGCAATGAAGCCGCTAATTCAAAATCTTGGGAATCAATAGCTGATTCCTTCTCTTTGCGGGCATCAGCAATTTTATTATCAAATTCGCGAAGCTCTGGTGGCGCAGTCATACGACGAATGCGCAAACGTGAACCTGCTTCATCAATTAGATCGATTGCCTTATCTGGCAAGAAGCGATCTGAAATATAACGATCTGCCATTTGTGCCGCGCCAACAAGAGCGCCATCTGTGATGGAGACCTTGTGGTGAGATTCGTAGCGATCGCGAAGTCCCTTAAGAATTTCAATAGTGTGTTCAACTGTTGGTTCAGCAACTTGAATTGGTTGGAAGCGACGTTCTAGCGCGGCATCCTTTTCGAAGTGCTTGCGGAACTCATCAAGAGTTGTTGCACCGATTGTCTGGAGTTCGCCTCGGGCCAACATTGGCTTGAGAATGCTCGCTGCATCGATTGCACCTTCAGCAGCGCCAGCACCAACAAGGGTATGAATCTCATCAATGAAGAGCACGATATCGCCGCGAGTACGGATCTCTTTAAGAACCTTCTTTAGGCGCTCTTCGAAATCTCCGCGGTAGCGACTTCCGGCTACGAGTGCGCCGAGGTCGAGTGAATAAATTTGCTTGTCCTTAAGAGTTTCTGGAATGTCACCCTTAACAATTGCTTGAGCAAGTCCTTCAACAATTGCAGTCTTTCCAACGCCAGGTTCTCCGATTAATACTGGGTTGTTCTTGGTACGACGCGAAAGAATTTGCATTACGCGTTCGATCTCTTTCTCGCGACCAATTACTGGATCTAGCTTTCCTTCACGTGCTGCTTGTGTGAGGTTGCGACCAAATTGATCCAAAACTAATGAGGTAGAAGGTGTTCCTTCGGCAGGAGCGCCACTTGTTGCAGCCTCTTTGCCTTGGTAACCAGAAAGCAATTGAATAACTTGTTGACGCACTCGATTTAAATCTGCACCAAGCTTTACGAGAACTTGGGCGGCAACGCCTTCGCCTTCGCGAATTAGGCCGAGAAGAATATGTTCGGTACCAATGTAATTGTGTCCAAGTTGTAGGGCTTCGCGAAGTGAGAGTTCCAAAACTTTTTTAGCGCGTGGTGTAAATGGAATATGACCAGATGGCGCTTGTTGTCCTTGACCAATAATTTCTTCAACTTGCGAGCGCACAGCCTCGAGTGAGATACCGAGTGCTTCGAGTGCTTTAGCAGCTACGCCTTCGCCTTCATGAATCAGGCCCAGGAGAATATGTTCAGTGCCGATGTAATTGTGATTGAGCATGCGTGCCTCTTCTTGGGCAAGCACGACAACACGTCGGGCACGATCTGTAAACCGCTCGAACATCGCAGCTCCTTTTCGGTAACTCTTACTTGGTTACCAATTCTAATGTGAAGGGTAGTACTCGTTCTAACCGAAAATAAGCGCTACTTATGCCCGAAAACCTGCGAATTGGCACAATATTTTGTGGTGAACCTGTGAATTGGCCCCTACCGGGTTTCCTATGGCGTTACTGGAAGGTTTTTATAAGGTTAAAAGCATCCGGGTATTGCCCAGCGTATTTGGCTTGACGCTCTCGAGATCCAAGAACTCCGCCACACCACTGTCGTAAGAGCGCAGCAGCTCTGTGTATACCTCTGGAGCAACCGGGGTTCCCTGAATTTCAACAAAGCCATGTCGACCAAAGAATTCGGTTTCAAATGTCAGACAGAAAATTCGCTTCACGCCAACTTGACGGGCGCGTTCGATAATTTCAGCAAGAATTGCATGGCCAACACCTTTACCGCGAACAATCTCGGAAACCGCAAGAGTTCTTACCTCTGCTAAATCTTCCCAGAGAACGTGGAGAGCGCCGCAACCAACAACTTCATTGTTGATTTGCGCAACCGTAAACTCTTGCACGCTTTCATAAAGCGTTACGGTCTCTTTAGTTAAAAGACGGCGCCCGGCAGCGTACTCATCAATAAATTTTCTGATCTCTTTAATATCGGAAGTCCGAGCTGGGCGAACGGTGATCGACATTTATTCTTCTGGCTTCACTAATGGGAAAAGAATTGTTTCCCGAATTCCAAGTCCGGTTAGCGCCATCAGTAACCGATCAACACCCATTCCCATTCCACCCATTGGAGGCATGGCATATTCCATTGCACGCAAGAAATCTTCGTCGATCTGCATGGCTTCAAGATCGCCCTTGTCGCCCAGTTTTGCTTGTTCAGTTAAGCGTTCACGTTGAATAACGGGATCGATTAACTCGGAATAGCCAGTCGCAAGTTCAAAGCCTTCAACATATAAATCCCACTTCTCTGCAACGCCGGGGATTTCGCGATGCGCACGAACAAGTGGCGAAGTGTCCACTGGGTAGCCACGAACAAAGATTGGTTCCACTAATTTTCCAGCGCTGACATGTTCAAATATTTCTTCCGCAAGCTTTCCGGTAATCCACTTCGGATCTATTTTCATCCCAAGCTTTTGCGCAATTTTCTTTAGATCTGCAATTGGGGTTTGTGCTGTAACAACTTCGCCGACACCCTGCGAAATCAAGTCAAATAATGAGGCCTCGCGCCAGGTGCCGCCGAGGTTTAATTCGCGACCATCGTGGTGAGTAACAACATGGCTTCCAGAAGTCGCCATAGCGGCATCTTGAACCAATTGCTTTGTTAAGTCAGCGATGGAATTCCAATCACCAAATGCTTCATAACTTTCAATCATTGCAAATTCTGGAGAGTGACTTGAGTCAGCCCCTTCGTTTCTGAAGTTTCTATTTATTTCAAATACCTTATCTAGGCCGCCAACAACACAGCGCTTTAGAAATAATTCGGGCGCAATACGAAGGAATAGATCCATATCGTAGGCATTACTAAAAGTCTTAAATGGTCGGGCTGCGGCACCACCATGCATAACTTGCAGCATTGGAGTTTCCACTTCAATAAATTCCCGCTTGTTAAATGTCTCTCGTAGTGCGCGCATTACGTTTGGACGTAGACGAGCATTTGCTCTGGCTTCTGGTCTAACAATTAGATCGACATAACGCATCCGAACTCGAGTCTCTTCAGATAATGGTTTGTGATCGACTGGAAGTGGTCGCAGTGCTTTTGCTGCAATTACCCAAGAATTTGCCAAGATAGAAAGCTCGCCACGCTTTGAGGTTATTACTTCACCAGTAACACTTACTAAATCACCAAGATCAATTTCGCCCTTCCAAAGTTCAAGAACTTCTGGACCAACTTTATCAAGCGAGAACATTGCTTGAAGTTCGGTTCCGTCACCTTCGCGCAGAGTTGCGAAACAAAGTTTTCCGGTATCTCGCTTAAAAATTACTCGGCCAGTTACGCTTTCAATAATTCCGGTAGCAACGTCAATCGCTAGATCTTTATGCTTCGCTCTTATTGCCTTGAGCGTTGAAGTACGAGGTACCGAAACTGGATATGGCTGACTCCCACGCGCAATAATCGCTTCGCGTTTTTCCCGACGGATCCGCAGCTGTTCTGGCAGGTCATCCCCATCAGCAACAGGTGGCGTGTTTTGTGAGTTCTCCATAATGCGCGCAAGCCTATCGTTTAGGAATTGCGCTCATGAACTAAGCGCAGGCCAATTAACGTTAAATCTGGCTCATGAAAATCAATTGTTTCGCTAACTCCGATTACTAGTGGCGCCAATCCCCCAGTGGCGATAACGCTTACGGCGCCCGAACCTGGGTAGAGCAAATCGAGTTCTTCGGTAATGCGGGTGACCAAGCCGTCCACCTGTCCCGCAAATCCATAAATAGTTCCGGATTGCAGCGCCTCAACTGTGTTTTTACCAATCACATTCTTGGGCTTTACCAATTCGACGCGACGCAACTGCGCTGCGCGTTGTGCAAGCGCATCAACTGAAATTTCAATTCCAGCCGCAAGTGCGCCACCGAGGAATTCGCCCTTCGGTGAAACAACATCGAGATTTGTTGAGGTTCCAAAATCAACGACAATGCATGGACCGTTTTCACCGTAGAGCGCATGCGCAGCAAGCGTGTTCACAATTCGATCCGCACCGATCTCTTTTGGATTATCAACTAACAACGGGACGCCAGTCTTTACACCGGGTTCAATTATTGTGCTTGGTACATTTGCAAAATATTCGCCAACCATCGTACGAAGCTCGCGCAGCGTTGATGGCACGGTAGAACAAATCGCTAGCGCATCAACTTCAAAGTTTGCGATAAGTGCCGAGTAACGAACCCACAGCTCATCGGCGGTATCACGGGGATCAGTCTTAACTCGCCACGATTTAATTAGTGCCGCGCCTTCAAATACCCCAAGTACGGTATTTGTATTTCCGACATCGATTGTTAATAACATTATTTCTCCATTTCGAAATCTAGCCCGATATCCAAAACTGGTGCTGAATGAGTAAGTGCGCCAACAGCTAAAAAGTCCACGCCGGTTTGCGCATAAGCGTGCGCGTTTACCAAAGTTAAACCACCTGATGCTTCCAATTTGGCCCGACCTGCGGTTAAGGCAACAGCCTTGGCACACTTCTCAGGCGACATGTTGTCGAGCAAAACAAATTTCGCACCGGCTGCAAGTGCCTCTTCAAGTTGCTCCAGTGAGTCAACTTCAACTTCAATGAGCTTTTCTGGATAGGCGCTATTAATTGCTGCAAATGCTTTTGCGACCCCGCCTGCTGCCAAAATGTGGTTATCTTTAATTAACGCCGCATCCGATAAAGACATTCGGTGGTTTGTGCCGCCGCCCATTCGTACCGCAAATTTTTCCAGATCGCGAAGAAGTGGTGTTGTCTTACGAGTATCTCTAATTTTGGTATTCGTTCCCGCCACGGCAGCTACCCATTGTTTTGTCAGAGTTGAAATTCCGCTTAGTCGTCCCAACAAATTAAGGGCAGTGCGTTCGGCCAAAAGTAGTTTGCGAGTTGATCCGTGGGCTCTTATTAGTGTGGCACCAGCTTTTACAAATTTGCCTTCGCTCGCAATTAATTCGTATTCCAAAATTCCGCATGCTTCAAGCACTGCGGCTGCCACATTTAAACCTGAAATAGTGCCATCACTTCGGGTTCTAAATAAGGCGCCAGACAATTGAGTTTCCGCAATCGTGGCAGTTGAAGTTAAATCGATGCCACCTGCTAAATCTTCTGCGATCGCCTCATTTGCTAATTTAAGAATTGCATCTGGATTTAGGTCAAGAGCTCGCAAACTAGTTTGCAATTTCATACTCAGTGACATTATTTGACCTCCACAGTTTCGATTTCCCACTTACCGGTATTTGAATAACTTTGAATGATCCGTTTGCTCCAGTTTGCTGAAGTTGTCGGGAAATCTGATCTCCAATGCGAACCACGAGATTCGGTGCGCTCTAGCGCGGCATTAACTATCGCAACTGCGAGTAGGTAAAGATTTGAAATCTCCCAAGCTTCTATGCACGGTGTCGTACTTGTCTTCTTGGATAATTTTTCCAAAACGCGCAAGGTCTCTTCAAGTGATTCCTTAGAGCGCATGACACCGGCGCCCTTACTCATCGTAGATTGCAGTTCGCTCTTAATAGCTGGATCTAACAGAAAATTTGAATTAGAATCGGTTGAAACTTCCACTGGTTGTGTCTGTGGTGGAACATGCGCAGCAATATCGCCAGAAATTCGAGTTCCAAAAACTAAACCTTCAAGCAACGAGTTCGAGGCGAGACGATTCGCGCCATGGGCTCCAGTACATGCAGTTTCACCACAGGCATAAAGCCCGGGAACCGAAGTTTCACCAACCATATTTACCAGCACGCCACCAGATGCATAATGAGATGCAGGTGAAACCGGAATCATCTCTGTTGTTGGATCGATCCCGTTGCTAATACAAGAGGCATAAATTGTTGGAAAACGTTCTTTAAAGTCCGCAATCTTTCTTGCATCAAGCCAAACATGTGGCGAATTTGTTTCAGCCATCTGGCGGAATATTTCCTTTGCAACAATGTCACGTGGTGCTAAATCTGCTTGCGGATGCTTGCCTTGCATAAAGCGTTCGCCCTTTATATTTACTAGTACGCCACCTTCTCCGCGCACCGCCTCAGAAATTAGCGGTTGCTGTCCGCTCTCGCTAAGTTCGCGCCAAAGCACTGTCGGATGGAATTGAATGAACTCAACATCAGCAATTTTTGCACCGGCGCGAAGTGCAAGTGCCACACCATCTCCGGTCGATACCGAGGGATTAGTTGTTTGCGAATAAACCTGACCAAGTCCGCCGGTTGCAATAACAACTGCGCGCGCAAGTGCGCGACCAACACCATCTCGACTTCCTGCGCCAATTACGTGAATAGTTGCGCCACAAACTCGGCCTTCGGCATTTTTTAGCACATCAATCGCTAACGCATTTTCAATAACTTCGATTCCATCATCGCCCTGAACGGCAGCAAGAAGGGCGCGCGACACTTCGGCGCCAGTTGCATCGCCCCCAGCATGCAAGATTCGATTACGTAGATGTCCACCTTCGCGAGTTAACGCAATCTCACCAGTATCTGACTTATCAAATACCGCACCTCGCGCGATTAATTTACGGACTGCTTCGGGACCTTCAGTAACTAAAATATCTACTGCTTCACTATCGCAAAGTCCGGCGCCGGCAATCAAAGTATCTTTCTTATGTTGATCTGGTGTATCACCTGGTCCAAGCGCCGCAGCAATTCCACCTTGTGCCCATTTTGTAGAACCCGCATCGATGCGCGCTTTGGTGACAAGGAGAACCGATAAATTATTGGCGCGAAGATTCAAAGCCGTTGTAAGTCCAGCAACACCCGATCCAATAACTATGACATCGGCATTAACAGTCCAACCGGGAACTCCAGCGAGAAGTTTCATCTGGTGCCCACTTTGTTGGCTTGGCTTCTCATCACCATATTGTCGAGCAAACGAACCCCATTTATCCACCCAGCAACTATCGCTCGAGTATTCACGCTCGAACTGTCCGCAATCTCATAACTTTCTTCATCGATTATTTCGGCGTAATCCAGCGCGAATTGCTTCTCACTCGCCAAAAGTGAGAGAAGAACATCGCGTTGAAGCTCAAGTGAACTTTCTTTTGCGGCAGAAGTTAGCGCTTTTGAAATAATGCCTGCCGCAATTCGTTCTGCCTCGGTTAACCTAATATTTCTAGAAGACATCGCCAAGCCATCGATTTCACGAATGGTGGGGGCAGCAATTATCTCGATCGGAAGATTCGAATCTTTCACAAGTTTTTTAATCAAAAATAATTGTTGAAAATCTTTTTCACCAAATATAGCGACCTCTGGCTTCACCAAATTAAACAATCGGTTCACGACGGTAAGTACGCCATCAAAATGCCCAAAGCGATGTACTCCTTCGAAGGTGTTTCCGATTTTGCCGGCTGAGATAATTTCAGGTTCGTTGGGATATATCTCTTCAAGGCTCGGAGTCCAAACGTTTGTTGCGCCAGCTTGTTTTGCAAGTTCGATATCTTTTTCAATCTGCCGTGGGTATTTCGCCAGATCATCTGGGTTTTCAAATTGAAGCGGGTTAACGAAAATGCTCACAACAACCTCAGTGCAACGTTGCGCAGCAATATTTATTAATGATGAGTGCCCAGCATGAAGCGCGCCCATAGTCGGCACCAAGGCCAATGGATGTTTTAAATTCAACGTCATGCTCCAGTCCTTTCCGGGTACCGGGCTCGTGTGAAAAGGTTACTCGCTAACTGCCAACTCTGCCAAAATTTTTGCAACGCTGCTGCGGCCAGGGATTTGCGCATCCGGATCAATCTCTAGCCATGGCGCCAAGACAAACTCTCGCTCGTGTGCCCTTGGATGTGGGAGCTCTAGATCTGGCGCTTTAATTTGTAGTTCGCCAAAAACAATTAAATCAATATCGACCGTGCGCGGACCATTTCTCACTTCGCGAACTCGGCCCAATTTTGTTTCAATCTTTGAAGTTAGTGCCAGAAGTTCATGTGGATCTAATTGCGTTTCGCCAATTAAAACCGCATTTAAATAATCACCTTGCTTTGGTCCGCCAACCGGCGCGGTTTCATGCAACGTTGAAAGGTGAGTTATTTCAATAATCTTTTCTAACTCGGAAATTGCTTGGTCTAAATTCGATTCACGATCCCCCAGATTTGAACCTAAGGCTAAAACTATCTTCATCGATCCCGCTCGATTGTGACCGAAACATCCTTAAATCCAACCTCAAGTGGTGCCTGTGGTTTATGAACCACAATTTTTACCCCAGTGACCAATTTAAATTTTGTCAAAATATTATTGCTGATTCGAGTTGCCAGCGTTTCTAGTAGAGATACTGGCGATCCAGTAATTTCCGTTAAAATCAAATCTGCTACTTCGGCATAATTTACAGTTGCTGTTAAGTCATCACTCGCGCCAGCTTTTCGCAGATCGATACTTAAGTAAGCATCCACGATAAAAGTTTGGCCATTGCTTCGTTCATCAGGAAATACACCGTGAAAGCCAAAGCCTTGAATTCCAATAAGTGAAATCAGATCGCTCATTTGTTTAGCTCCTCAACGACTGCAATCGCATCACGGTGTGGCTTAACCGAATGAGTTCGAACGCCCCAAATGCCAGCCTGGGCTAACTGTGTTGTAAGTGCCACAGATGCAAACTCGCGATCATCCGGTGAATTCGCGCCGAGCAATTCGCCAAGAAAACGTTTACGAGATGCACCAACCAACAGCGGATAACCTAAAAGCGCCAAGCGATCGAGGTTTCGAAGTAGTTCCCAATTGTGCTCGGCGTTCTTAGCAAACCCGATTCCCGGATCCAAAATTAATTGTTCTGCGTTTACACCGGCGCCCAGAAGCGCTGTAACCCGATCATCTAATTCTTGCTTCACTTCAACAACCACATCTTCATAAACTGCAGCATCTTGCATCGTTGCCGAATGCGCGCGCCAATGCATTACAACATATTGAATCGACGGGTTCTTTGCGATTAACTTCGCCATGTCGGGATCGGCAAGTCCGCCACTAACATCATTCACATATGTTGCCCCGGCGCCAATGGCTGCTTGCGCGGTGCTTGCGCGCATTGTGTCGATGCTTACGATTGCGCCAAGTTCTACCAATTCGGTTACCACTGGGATGACGCGATCTTTTTCTTCATCCTCACTCACGCGATCGGCACCTGGTCTGGTGGATTCACCGCCAACATCAATTATGTCGACGCCCTCGGCGATCATCTCTTTTGCGCGCGTTATCGCTGATGCGAAATCAAAATGCTTACCACCATCTGCAAAGGAATCCGGAGTTACATTCAAAATCCCCATTACTAGGGTGCGATCGGCTTTCATGGTTAGTTCTTATTTGCAGTTATTAAGCTCATTGCTTCTGCTCTTGTTGCGGGATCACGCAATTGACCGCGCACCGCACTTGTAATAGTACGAGCTGCAGATTTACGTACCCCTCGCATTGACATGCACAAATGTTCGCAATCGATTACAACAATTACTCCTGCTGGTTCTAAAACTTCCACCATCGCATCAGCAATTTGGGTGGTTAAACGTTCTTGAACTTGTGGCCGCTTGGCATACATATCAACCAAACGCGCCAGCTTTGAAAGCCCAGTGATGCGGCCACTATCGCCAGGGATATAACCAATATGTGCAACCCCATGAAATGGCGTCAGGTGATGTTCGCAATGCGAGAAGACTTCGATATCTCTAACAATTACTAGTTCGCGATGACCAATATCAAAAGTTGTTGAGAGCACTTCTTCTGGCTTCTGCCAAAGTCCAGCAAAATTTTCTTTTAGTGCACGAGCAACTCTTGCTGGTGTTTCTTTAAGACCTTCACGATTTGGATCTTCGCCAATCGCTAATAAAAGTTCAGCTACCGCACGTTCGGCACGTTCTTGATCAAAGTCACGACTTGCACCGCCATCATGTGCTCCCATTGAAACTGGGTTTATTTCATTCACTTGATGGTGTTGCTTTCTTTCGCGGCTTAGGTAACTCGGCTTCCGCTTGAACTATTTCTGGTGTTACAGGTTTTGCAGGAGACAGCGCAACTGGAGGTTGGTTACTTGGAGCGCGATTTTTTGAACCGGTCCAGGCCGGACGTCGGGAAACCATTTTTACTTTCTTAAAGAGGCTTTCGATTTCATCCTTAAGCAAGGTTTCTTTCTCCAGAAGTTGAACCACTAATTTATCTAGAACATCGCGATTCGCAACAAGAATGTCATAAGCCTCTTGATGCGCATTAGCAATTAGATCGTGGATCTCTTGATCAACAATCCCAGCCACGCTTTCCGAATAGTCCCGTTGGTGACCGTAGTTCTTGCCTAAGAATGGTTCGCCTTCACTGACGCCAAGTTTTATCGCACCAATTCGTTCGGTCATTCCATATTGTGTGACCATTGCGCGCGCTAGGTTTGTGGCTTTTTCAATATCATTTGAAGCACCAGTTGTTGGATCGTGGAAAATTAATTCTTCCGCGGCCCGACCACCAAGTGAATATGCAAGTTGATCAAGCATCTGATTACGGGTGGTTGCATAGCGATCTTCATCCGGCAAAATCATTGTGTAACCAAGTGCCCGGCCACGCGGCATGATTGTAATTTTATGAACTGGATCAGTATGTGGAAGTGCATGTGCCACAAGGGCATGACCGCCTTCGTGATAAGCAGTAATTCGTCGCTCTTCTTCGGTCATTAACCGGCTTGTGCGTTGTGGTCCAGCCATAACGCGATCAATTGCTTCATCTAGCGCTCGAGTTGTGATCGCCTTTGCATTCTCGCGAGCAGTTAAAAGTGCAGCTTCATTTAGAACATTCGCTAGATCCGCACCAGTAAATCCTGGTGTGCGCTTTGCAAAATCTTCTAGCTTCACACTCTTAGCAATCGGTTTACCTTTTGCATGAACTTCAAGAATTGCAGTACGTCCCTTTAGATCCGGCCGATCAACTGGAATTTGTCGATCAAATCTACCTGGACGAAGTAGTGCTGGATCCAACACATCTGGCCGGTTTGTTGCGGCAATTAAAATTACTTGTGCATTCGCCTCAAAGCCATCCATCTCAACCAAGAGTTGATTTAAAGTCTGTTCACGTTCATCATGACCGCCGCCTAGGCCAGCACCACGTTGGCGGCCAACAGCGTCAATTTCATCAACAAAGATAATTGCTGGGGCGTTCTCTTTGGCTTTCGCGAAAAGATCGCGAACGCGTGATGCGCCGACTCCAACAAACATTTCAACAAATTCTGAACCAGAGATGGAATAAAAAGGAACTTTTGCCTCGCCCGCAACCGCGCGCGCAAGAAGTGTTTTACCAGTTCCCGGCGGTCCATAAAGCAGGACGCCCTTCGGAATCTTGGCACCAATATCTTGATACTTCTGCGGTGAAGCTAGGAAATCTTTTATCTCGGTTAACTCGGCCACCGCTTCATCAGCGCCTGCTACATCAGCGAATGTGCTCTTAGGAGTCTCGGGGCTTTGGAGTTTTGCACGAGATTTTCCAAAGGAAAATACTCGATTTCCACCTTGGGCATTTCCCATAAACAGCAAGAAGAGAAAACCAATTAATAAGATCGGTGCAAAACTCAAGAACATCGACATCAAGAAGGATTGGGTTGGAACTTTTACATCCCACGCCTTTGGTGGTGGATTACTAGTTAATAATTCAATAACTAGTGGTTCTTGGCCAGAAACGTACGAGGCATATAGCTTTCTCGAGCCCTTTACATAATTTCCAGATTTAAGAACTACTTCAATTTTTTGATCTTTATCAATAACGATTGCTGAATCAACTTTGTCAGAAGAAATTGCTGCCAAAATTGTGGAGGTTTCAACTTTAATAAACTGATCGCCACTTGTAGAAATCCGGCCAACTACGCTTACAACTAAGAGCGCAAGAACAATCCAAAAAAGTGGTCCGCGCAAAATGCGTCGAAACTGAGGCTTCTTCAGTTTTATCTTGCGATCCGAAGGAGAGCTACTCTTCTTAGCCGGCTGCTTCTTGGCAGGTTTCTTCGTTGTCATGAATACATGTGCTTTGCTAATACGCCGATGAAATCCAGGTTGCGATATTTTTCATTGAAATCTAAGCCATAACCAACAACGAACTCGGTTGGAATATCAAAGCCCACGTATTTAACATCCACACTTACTTTTGCGGCTTCTGGTTTGCGAAGGAGCGTAAGTATTTCAACGCTCTTAGCCCCGCGAGATTCTAAGTTGGATTTCAACCAAGCAAGTGTCAAACCGGTATCAACAATATCTTCGACGATAACAACTTCGCGACCTGTTATATCGCGGTCTAAATCTTTAAGAATGCGAACCACACCGCTGGACTTTGTTCCAGATCCGTATGAAGAAACTGCCATCCAATCCATCTCTACGTGGCGCTGTAGTGACCTAGAAAAATCTGCCATCGTCATAACTGCACCTTTTAATACACCAATTAATAAGAGATCACGTCCGGAATAATCTTTTTCTACTTGCACGGCCAATTCGGCAAGTCGCGCTTGAATCTGGTCTTGAGTAACGACAACGCTTTCAATATCTGTTCCGCTGGTGTTTAGATTCAAAGTTTCGCTCTTCTTTCTAGTTCGGTTGTCTTACTTGAATTCAGGCCGGTGTCGAGAGCGAAAGTCTGCCCGAAATTCGGGCAACCTTCACACCACCAGGGAGGTCTGCGCTGCCTTGGCCGTGCCAATTTGTGATCAGCGCCTCGATCGGAACGATGTGGTCTGCTGAAATTGAGCCTGATGGCGCCCCGGCGGCATAAATAGCCGTCCGAATTACCCGGCTGCGAACCGCCTTGGGTAGCCCAGCTAAAACTTCAATATCCAGATTCTTGGGATCTAACTCGCCATAGATTCGCGCCGCCCACTGATCTAGCGCCGTTGCATCTTCTCGAAGCAAACGTGCGGATCGTGCAAGAGCTTGGCTAATTCCTGGCCCGAGATTTTTTTCTAGCTCCGGAAGAATATTTTTGCGAACTCGTACTCTGCGGAAATCTTCATTGAAATTATGTGGATCATTCCAAACCTCAATTTCATATTCCAAGCAAGCGGCATCAGTTGTTGCACTTTCAATATTTAAAAGTGGTCGAATAAATGGCCCAGTAACTTCAGGCATGCCGGATAAAGATTTTGTGCCAGAGCCTCTTGCCAAACCGAGTAAAACAGTTTCTGCTTGATCATCCAAGGTGTGCCCTAAAAAGAATACACTCGCACCATAAGTATCAAGAGCTTGTTGAAAAACTTGATAGCGCGCACGTCGTGCTGATGCTTCGATTCCATCCTGCATCGTTACGTGTGCACGTGACGTGAACACATCTTCAAAACCAAGTTTCTTTAATTTCAAAATGACTGATGCGCAAACTTCAGCAGAATTGCTTTGCAAACCATGATCTACGACGACGGGAATAACTCGAATCTTCGTTGCCTGACTCTCTAAATGAAGAGCGATGGCAAGTGCCATTGAATCCGCACCACCAGAAACGCCAACTAGAACCGTTGAATTAATTGGCAGATCGGCAAGCCATGGCCGTACCGCTTGACGCACTTTTAGTAATGCTGGCCAATGAGCGCTCACGAGGAGCACTCTACAAAAGAATTAAACTCGCCCGCCAGATGGCATCAGACCCTTGATGCTGTACATATTTGAGTAAATCAAGCCTATTTTTTTAGAATTCGCTTCCCACATCATCCCATTACCGGCATAAATAGTGATGTGGTGGATATTTTGTACCGATCCATCATACGAATAGAAGAGAAGATCGCCAGGAAGTAATTCGCTAAACGGAACTCGCTTCGTCGCCACAAAGTAGAGCGCGGCATTTAATCTTCCCCAGTTTGGATAATCTAAACCAGCAGCTTTATAAGCCGCATAAACCAGGCCTGAACAATCGAATGCATTGGGGCCTTGTGCTCCCCAAATATAAGGCTTACGTGCCTGTACTTGTTTCTTCGCAAATGCAACAGCCGATGTTCTAATTATTTCGGTGGAACGAATTGTGGAACGACCGGTAAACCCGCGATCTGGCCAAACTTTAAATTGGCCTGGCGTATTAGCAGCAATATTTGCATTTGCTTCTTCAAGCAAAGCGAGTTGACGTTGTTGCTCTAGTGTCACGCGAGTGTTCTTAGCCTGCGCAAGTTCTGAAGCTAATTTGTTTTGTACAATCTTTAATTTATCAACTTCAACTTGTTGTGCCGCTTTTGCATCATCAGCAATTTTCTTAGCTGCTGCAACTTTATTTGTTGCTGCAACTTGAGCTAACTTGGTGCGATCGGCTTCTAGTTGTGCGGCCTTGGCAACCACTTGTGCTGCTTGAAAACGTTTCAACGCTGTGGTGTTTGACGCACCTAACTTATCTAAAGTTGTTAGGCGATCTATCAGATCTTGTGGTCCACTTGCTTCAAGGACTGAATTGATATTTGTAAAGTCGCCACCCATTTTGTATGCGTTTGCTGCCATCTTTCCAATCGTTTGATTTGCGGCATTAACCGCGGCTTGGGTGAGCGCCGCATGCGCGGCTGCTGCCTTTGCATTGAAAGTTGCTATCGCGAGTTCTTTTTGCGCTCGATTATATGAAGCGCGCGCTGCATCAGAAATTGCAGTCAATTGATTTAGTGTTTTTGTTGCAGAATTTAATTTAGCGGCGGCGGCACTTGCAGCGGCAGCTTTGGCGGCTTCAACTGCTTTCGCGGCATCGATTTGTGCCTGAGTTGGCTTTGGAGTTTTTGCAAAAGCTAGCTCGCCGGTAAGCGTTGTCGTTAACAAAGAGAGCGCGACTAAAGCGCTGACTGCTTTGTGTCGCCTTTTCGATAAGGCAGATACGGCAAGTGACATTCTTGGAAACCCCCAGGGAAGTGAATCTCCTAAGGGTAAAGGTTCTTACTGGGTGTTTTCTTAAATTAACGCCTTGTGTCGCTAATTTGCAACATCTCTTCGCTTGAAAAGGATTGCAACAAGCGATGATCCTAAAAGCAGATAAATGGCTGAGATTAGAAGCGAATATTTATAACTAGCAATAGCGCTTCCGCCTTCACCTATATTTGAGAAGTTTTGGCCGGGCATCCACTTGGCAGTATTTGCAATTAAGGCAGAGATAATATTTTCAAGGATAAGTGTCCAAAGTACGCCGGTTGCAATTGCACTGATTGGCGAGCGGAAAAGTAGCCCCAAAATCATCCCTAGTGTTCCAAAGCAAAGGGTAGATATAAAGATATTCAGAGTTGTCTGCCCGAGAATTACAAGTGCAGCATGAGAGCTCCATTTAGCCGTACTTACTTTGGCATGACCAGCAAGCGCATAGGAAAGCGCAATGCTAAATCCTCCAGCAAATATCACCATGAGAAGTGCATAAATTTTCATTGAAATAAATTTTCCAACCAATATTTTCATCCGTGAAGGTTGTCGAACCAATAAATTGCGCAATGTTCCATATGTGTATTCCTGCGCCGTTTGAGAGGCAAAGATACAAAGTGCAACGATTCCGAGAAATGCTCCTACTAATTTAAAACCGTAGACCAAGCCATCGGGCTGGCTAAGTTGAAGTGCGCTAATGCGTTCGCCGCGTTTTGAATTACCGCTTGCCGAGTTGATCATTAAATACACGATTGCGGTAAATAGTCCAGATAATCCACCTACAGTGGCAAAAGTTGAGAGCAGCAGACTGCGCCGCTTCAATTTGCGAGCTTCGGCTTTTACAACGCGGATCATGCTTCATCCTCCGTCATCTCAAAGAAGGTTTCCTCAAGAGTCTGTTGCGCTGTTGTAATAGTTGCCAAAGTAATCCCGGCTTCAAAAGCTAGGCGATTTAAAGTTGGTGCCCATTCTTTAGCACTTGTAACATGAACTGCACCATCTCGAACAACTACAGCATGTCCAGTGTCTTCAATTAATTTTACAAGTTTTGTCAGGTCAACTTCGTACTCTGGTTTTGCCACAATAATTGGTTCTGCACCTGCCAAGAGATCTTGGGTTTTACCGGAGAAAATAACTTTTCCTTCACGCAGCATTACTAAATATTCACTGATCATTTCTAGCTCGCTGAGTAAGTGCGATGAAACAAAAACAGTAGTGCCACGATTTGCTAGGTCTCTAATCAATTCACGTACTTCTTGAATTCCCGACGGATCTAAACCATTTGTTGGTTCATCTAGTACAAGCAGTTCTGGGTTAGGTAAGAGCGCTGCAGCAATGCCAAGTCTTTGTTTCATTCCTAGCGAATATGTTTTGAACTTGGAGCCACCACGATCGCCAAGTCCAACTTTGGCAATCAACTCTTCCGCTCGTTCGATTGGGAAGCCACCCAAATTTGCTAAAACCTTTAGATTTTCTAAACCCGATAGTGCTGGATAAAAAGCCGGTCCTTCGATCATCGCGCCAACTTTTGGTAAATATTTTTCTGGCTGTGAAATGTTTTCGCCAAGAACGGTTCCAGTTCCGCTGGTCGGCGAGATTAATCCAAGGAGCATGCGAATTGTTGTTGTTTTACCGGATCCATTCGGGCCAACGAAGCCGCATATCGTTCCGGCGGGTACTGAAAAATTAGCGTGGGAAAGCGCGGTTCGTTCGCCATATTTCTTAGTTAAATCAGTTGCGGAGATTGCCAGCGTTTCCATGCCTTCACAATACAGACTTAACCTTGGAGATTTACCAACCTTGATTTTGCTGTGGATATTGGCCGTTAAGGATTTGAAACGAGCACTGCAATAACAAGTAAAAGTGAATACACGCTCAAGTAAGTAATCGACCATTGGAATAATTTTGCAGCGGCCTTATCTGAATTCGGCCCGTCAATCTTTAAAAGCTGCTGGCCAAAGCCAAGTGCAAGAAGGACTGTTATCACCCAGCACCACCACGGAAGTTTGGCGCTCCAATCAAGGGCAAGTGAACAAATGACCATTCCGATTGTATGAAACCACATCTGCTTTTGAACTGATTTGATTGAGGCTACTACTGGAAGCATTGGGATGCCGGCAGCGGCATAGTCATCACGGTACTTAATTGCCAGCGCCCAAAAATGTGGTGGCGTCCAGAAGAATATTAATAAGAAAAATAGCCAAGCAGTTAAGGAAAGTGAATTAGTAATTGCGGCCCAGCCAATTAGAACTGGCATGCAACCGGCAATTCCGCCCCAAACAATATTTTGTGAAGTGCGGCGCTTGAGTCCGATCGTGTAACCAAAAACGTAAAAGACAATTGCTGCCGCTGTTAAAACAGTAGCCCAGACTGTGGTGAAGTAAGAGAAGATAACCAGAGATACAACTGTAAGCATCGAAGCAAAGACAAATGCCTGAGTTTCACTTACTGCTCCGCTAACAATCGGGCGTTTGGCTGTTCGAACCATTAGGCGATCAGAATCAACTTCGATAATCATGTTGAATGCATTCGATGCACCTGCTGCGAGAGTTCCACCAATCAAGGTAGCCACAGTTATTTTAAAAGAAGGAACACCACGCACGGCTAAGAAGAGTGCAGGAAGTGTTGTAACTAATAAGAGCTCGACAACGCGCAATTTCATCAAGGCTATATATGGTGAAATCTTGCTGCTCATCTGAGGAGGATATCTAATTAGTAAC
>Ga0194061_1000113_pt1 | contig 45693 bp, 30 predicted proteins | sample SepL2221m_MetaG_FD_163423 | JGI IMG/M metagenome (GOLD analysis project Ga0194061, IMG submission 163423) | Anoxic zone freshwater microbial communities from boreal shield lake in IISD Experimental Lakes Area, Ontario, Canada - Sep2016-L224-21m | ecosystem: Environmental > Aquatic > Freshwater >... | reverse complement strand
AACGACGAACCCCGTCCGTACCTCAGCGACGAACCCCATGCACCTCACCGTCGTCATCCCCGCGAAAGCGGGGATCCATGGGGTTGAGTCCGCGCCTGAGCAACGAACCCCATGGGCTTGAGTCCGCGCCTAATCGACGAACCCCATGGATTCCGGGTTCCGGCCGAAGCAAGTCCCCCGAGGCGGGGGCGCGTAGCGGCCCCGGAATGACGGATTGCATCCGGTCATTCTTGACAAGGCTTGTTGGCTGGTAAAGAATAATAGTTATTAACTGTTAGGAGAACGCCATGCCCACCAGCGTTGCCCTGAGTGCCCATTTTGAGACCTTCATCCGCGACCAGGTCGAAAGCGGCCGATACAACAACGTCAGTGAAGTCGTCCGTGCCGGACTGCGCTTGCTCGAGGACACCGAGCGTCAGCAGGCCATCCAACTCCAGGCGCTGCGAAATGATATCGCCGCAGGCAAGGCCAGCGGCGCAGCACTTGCAGCCGAACCCGTGTTTGATCGGCTACAAGCCAAATACGCCCGGAAGGCAACTCGCCAAGCGCGTTAAGGCTGGTTAATGCAGTTGCTGATTACCCCCCTGGCCGCGTACGATCTTGAGGAGATCGGAGACTACATTGCACAAGACAATCCGGTTCGCGCCGGAAGTTTCGTGGCTGAGTTGCGTGCGCAATGCGAAAAGATTTGCCTCAACCCTGCGGGCTATCGGCGACGGCCCGAACTGTCTGATGACTTGCGCTCATGCGCTCATGACAACTACGTGATCTTCTTTGAGTCCACGACAGAGCAGGTCACCATCGTGCGCATATTGCACGGTGCGCGCGATATTCCTGAAATCTTGAACCGCTCTTAAAGTCACTCAGTTTTGTGACTGCCAAGCGGGGATCCATGGGGTTGGGTCCGTGCCTCAGCGACGAACCCCGTCCGTACCTCGGCGACGAACCCCAGTACCGCAGCGTCGTCATCCCCGCGAAAACGAGTCTCGCGCAGCGAGACGAAGTTTCGAGGAACGGCCAAGCGGGGATCCATGGGGTTAAGTCCGTGCCTAATCGACGAACCCCATGGATTCCGGGTTCCGGCCGAAGCAAGTCCCCCGAGGCGGGGCGCGTAGCGGCCCCGGAATGACGGAGATATTTCCCTAAGCAAGCGCCATTCGCGCCAGACCGGCACGGCGCTTACGTAAGCGCTTTACCGCAGCGTCGTCATCCCCGCGAAAACGAGTCTCGCGCAGCGAGAAGAAGTTTCGAGGAACGGCCAAGCGGGGATCCATGGGGTTGGGTCCGTACCTGAGCGACGAACCCCAGTACCGCAGCGTCGTCATCCCCGCGAAAACGAGTCTCGCGCAGCGAGACGAAGTTTCGAGGAACGGCCAAGCGGGGATCCATGGGGTTAAGTCCGTGCCTCAGCGACGAAGCCCATGGGCTTGAGTCCGTGCCTCAGCGACGAACCCCATGGATTCCGGGTTCCGGCCGAAGCAAGTCCCCCGAGGCGGGGCGCGTAGCGGCCCCGGAATGACGGAGATATTTCCCTAAGCAAGCGCCATTCGCGCCAGACCGGCACGGCGCTTACGTAAGCGCTTTACCGCAGCGTCGTCATCCCCGCGAAAACGAGTCTCGCGCAGCGAGACGAAGTTTCGAGGAACGGCCAAACGGGGATCCATGGGGTTAAGTCCGTACTTAAGCGACGAACCCGATGGGCTTGAGTCCGCACCTCGGCGACGAACCCCATGGATTCCGGGTTCCGGCCGAAGCAAGTCCCCCGAGGGGGGCGCGTAGCGGCCCCGGAATGACGGGGATGTTTCCTTAACCCCGAGGCGGGGCGCGTAGCGGCCCCGGAATGACGGAGATGTTTGCTTAAGGAAACGCCTGCAAAGCCGCGCCAGACGGGCATTTCCAGCCACCGGCAAAAAAAAGCCCCGCAGTCCGAAGACTGCGGGGCGCTGACAGGGTTGTTGTGGGTGTTGCCTTCTTTGTTCTTTGTACCCTTCACCCTTCACTCTTCACCCTTCACCCTTCACCCTTCACCTTCACCCTTCACCTTTCACCCTTCACCCTTCACCCTTCACCCTTCACCTTTCACTCTTCACCCTTCACCCTTCACCCTTCACCTTTCACCCTTCACCCTTCACCGTCCACCCGCCATCCCCCTTGCCTGAACCAGCCGAGGCTTACTGCACCGTTGCCTGGGTGCAAGCGCCGTAGGTCGGCGAGTACACATAGACCGTGGCGGGGCGCAGCGCCTGTGCCGTCGCGGCAAAAGCCCAGGAACCATTGGCCGCAACCGTGGTGCTGGCGATGCGTGTGCCGGCCGCAGGATTATTGCAACCCTGCGCCCCGGTGGCGGCGTTGGGCAGATACAGCCCGATGTTCTGGCCCTTGGCCGTGGACGAGGTGCCGGTGGCATCAAGCGTACCGAGCTGCCCGGCTTTTTTCGGCGCCGTCCAGCGGGCACGGGTAATGATCAGCGTTTCGGCGGCAGCCACCGTCGCCGTCACTACGGCCGGGTCGGCCACCACACCCGTGAGGTCGTTGAAGGTGTAGCCCATGCTCCAGTTGCCGGCGCTTGGCGCATTGAACACCAGGCCGCCCGCGGCATCGAAGGTCGCGGCGTTGGCGGCGCACAAACCGGTGGTCAGGTTGCACGGCGCCTGCGTGATGCGCAAGCTCGCCAGGTCAACACCGGCCGGGGCAAAGTCATTGGCGAGCACATTGAAGGTCGAGGCGACCTTGGCCACGGCGGTCTGGCCAAGGTCGTCACGCGCATCGGGCAGGCCGTTAAGGATGCCCACGTTCACCGTCACCTGGGCGCGCGCCGGTCCGCCGAAGGTGTTGGCCTGGTACCAGAACACATCCGACAGGCCGCCCAGGTTGGCACGCGGCGCATAGGTCACACGGTTGTCGGCGGTGATGGACAGCCGCGCGCCCGAGGCGGTGCAACTGGGCGAGGCGGTATTGGCGACGCAGACCGTTGCCGCCGAAGGCAGGCCACACGTGCCGCCGGTGGCGGCGGTGCAAATCTGCAGCGCCGGGATGGTCGTTATGCCGATATCATTGGCCAGCACCGCCACGGTCACCGCCGTGTTTATGGCGGTCGAGGCCACATCGGCCTGCAAGATCGCCGTGCCGGTGGCCGATCCGGCATACATCACCGGCTGCACATCACGCCCGCCGTTGGACGAGCCCACCATGACACTGCGCGGGGGCACCATCACGTTCGGGATCACCGTGCTCATCACCGCAAACTTTTCGCCGGCAATGCTCTTGAGCTTGAAGTCTATGCGCGCGCCGCTTGCATCGGTGCGCGGCAGGCCGTAGGGGTCGATGCTCAGGCACGGCACCGCGCAGTCGGCATTGTCCGCCGTCTGCGTCGCCGGCGTCATCGCCGCGAGCAGCGCGCCCGATTCGGCCGTCACCGTCAGGGTCTTTTGGAAGCTGTCCCAAATCGCCTGCGAAATACGCAGTTCATCCACCAGCGCAATGTTGAGCACGGTGGCCGGCGTGTCGCTGATGATGCGCACCCGCGCGCTGGTGGCCGCCGGCTTGCTCAGCCCGCTGGCGGGCACAGCGGACTGCTTGGCCGCCGTGGTGCCCTGGAAAAATTCGAACTTCGGCTGCGCAATCGCACTACCGGGCAGGGCCAAACGTGACATCGCCAGTTCGGCGGTCTGCGTCGTCGGCGCGCAGGCTCAGCCCCTGGATCGGCAACAACATGCCCGAGGTCGCGCTCAGCACACCCAGCTTGAGCAGGTTGCGCCGGTTCAGCCCCGAGCGCACCAGCTCGCGCTGGACGTCCATGGTGCGTTTGATCAGTTTTCGATCCATGACTTTGGCTCCTTCTGTTTGATGGCCCGGTGCGGATTGACCGGGCTTTTAGTTCACTGCACGCATCAGGCGCTCATCATTGCGCTGGCCTGGTCCGGGCTTTTCAATAGCCAACTAATTGCACGATTGGTACCAGCGCGGGCCGGCGCGTGACTATTTATGCAAGCGCATGAAAGCGATGGAGAAAATATTTTCCGCGCGCCGCACCATGCCGCCAGAGGATTGGACTTAGAAAAAAATTGGGGCATTTCACCCAATCGCACCCAATTTTCCCGATACCTGACTGGCAAAAAATGCGGTGCCGGATATGCGGCATCGGCTTGGCGATGTGTTCCCGGCACGGATGGGGGAAGGCATGCACACACGAATCTGCCGGCATTCCCCCTCTCCCGCCAAGGGAGAGGGGCCGTGCTGCTGCACTTTTCATGCAACGATGGCAATCGTGAAGCGTTAAACCTAGCGACCAATCCGCCTCCTCTCCAGTCAGTGGGTAAGACCGGGATTTCGCGGAGCACGCTCCGCGCCCGTCGAACAGTTTCCCGGTGCAACGGGAAACGCGCCCTGCAAAGGAGGGGACGTGCTATCGGCTTTTTTCAAATCGTGATAGTGCCAACATTGCAAGCAAGCGCCCGCAAATCCGCGCCAGACGGCCCTTTCCAGCCATCGCCAAAAAAACAACACCCCGGGGTCCGAAGACCGCGGGGCGTTGCGTTTGCAGCGTTTTACTGCGTGATGCTTCTACAGCTTGTTGACGTCTGCTCCGCTTACTGCACCACAGCCTGGGTGCACGAATGGTAGGTCGGCGAGTACGCGTAAGCCGTGGCCGGGCGGGTCGTCAGTGCCGTGGCACCGATCACCCAGGCAGGCACCGGGGGCGGCGGGACAACCGTCGTGGCGGCGATCCTCGTGCCAAGCGTCGGGAAGTCGCAACCGTTCGGGCCGGTGGCCGCGTTGGGCAGGTACACGATGATCGGCTGACCCGCGCTGATCGACGAAGTGCCGTTGCCCGAGATCGTGCCGAGCTGGCCGGGTTTGGCCGGAGCACGCCAGAGGAAGCGGACCACGTTCAGCGTTTCGCCGGCATCCACGTTCACCGTGACCACCGCGGGATCGGCGGCTACGCCGTTCACGTCGGTCCAGGTGTAACCCAGAGTCCAGGCGCCTGCGCTCGGTGCGGTGAACACTAGTCTGCCCAAGGCGTTAAAGCTTGCGGCAGTCGCGTCGCAGACTCCGAGGGTATTGTTGCAGGGCGTCTGGGTGAAGCGCAGCGTCGCCCGGTTGATCGGAGCCGGGGCGAAGTCGTTGGCCGTCACGTTGAAGGTTGCCGCAATGGTGGCCACCGCCTGCAGGCCGAGGTCGTCACGCGCATCCGGCAGTCCGGCCAGGTTACCCACGGTCACCGTTACCTGTCCCCGTGCAGGGGCACCGGTAATCGTGTTCGCCTGGTACCAGAACGTTTCGGAGAGGCCACCGAGGTTGGCACGCGGCGTATAGACCACCTGGTTGTTCGCCGTAATGCTGAGGCGGGCGCCAGAGATCGTGCAGGAGGGCGAAGCCGTGTTGGCCACGCAGGTTACTGTCGGCGAAGGCACGCCGCAAATACCGCCCGTGGCCGCCGTGCAGATCTGCAGCGCCGGGGGCAACGCCACGCCGATGTCGTTGGCCAGCACCGGGATGGTCACCGCCGTGTTCAGCGCGGTCGAAGCGAAGTCCGCCTGCAGGATCGCCGAACCGGCGGCTGCGCCCGCGTAGATCACCGGCTGCGTGTCGCTGCCGCCGTTGGACGAGTTCACCGTGATGAAGGCCGGCGGCACATGCACGTTCGGGATGACCGTGCTGAGTATCGCGAACTTCTCGCCCGGGATCGTATTCAGCTTGAAGTCGATCGCCGCGCCCGCGGCATCCTTTGCCGGCAGGCCGAACGGGTCGATCTTCAGGCAGGGCGCCGAGCAATCGACATTCGCTGCCGTTTGCGTCGTCGGGGTGAGCGCCGCAAGGAACGCACCGGACTCGGCCGTGACGCTCAGGGTCTTGGCGGCGCTGTCCCAAATGGCCTGCGAGATACGCAGTTCGTCCACCAACGGCTGATCGATGAACGTGGAGGGCACGTCGCTGTTGATGCGGGCACGCGCATGGGTGAGCGACGGGCGGGTGAGGTCCACCGTCGCCCCGACCTGCTTGGCGGCCGTCGTTCCCTGGAAGAACTCGAACTTCGGCTGCGCGCCAACGGCATTCGGCAGCGCCTGGCGCGTCATGGCGAGTTCCGGGGTCAGGGTGGTCGGCGCCACCGGGTCGCCCTGGTACAGGCTCATGCCGACGACCGGCACCGGCCCGTTGGGCTTTTGCGTCACCGTTGCCCACACGCCGACCTGGAAGGCGTCGGGCGTGCCATCGGCGTTGGTATCCACCGCCTTGTAGGTCGCGCGATCCACCTGGTTGATGGAGGGAATGGGGCCTTCGAAGAGCCGGCCGAACAACTGGAAGCTGTTGGTGGTGTAGACCGCTTCGGTCGCCGCGCAGTTGCCCGTCGAAATGCCGGGCCCTTCGACCAGCGCGTAGTTGGCAAACGGCATCGCCTTGATTTCAGCGGGGATCCACGCCTTGGTGCTGGCGCGCAGCGGGTTGGCCAGCTCGCTGCCGGTCACCGGGGTGCCGATTAGGGTGTAGTTGGAGATGTACTTCTTGCCGTCCGGCCCGATGAAGGGCGGCTTTACGGGGCCGCCGGCCGTGGCGGACCATTGCAGGAACGGGCCCGTGGTGCCGGCGAGCGGACCGTTGAAATTGCCGATGCCGACGTCCGCGGTCTGGAAAATCTTGCCGCCTGCGGCGCCCGCGTAGGTCTGCGGGGCCCTGTTCGGCGTGTAGTAGGTGTAGTTGCCGTCACAGCCCACGTTGACGTGCTGCACACGCCAGCGGCTGAAGGCGACCTGCGTTCCGACCGTGGGGACGCCGTTCGAGAACGAGCCTTCCAGGCCCAGGTTGAACGTGATGAGCCCTGTGGCGGGCGTGGTCACTCCCGTCACCTTGTCCACGCCTGCGGAGGGCAACTTCGCCGAGGCGAGGGTGTAGAAGTGTTCGGTCGCCCAGTTGCTGACGAAAACTTCCGGCACGGTCTGCACGCCGGCCGGAACCGGCCCGGGCAATACGACACAGCCCCCTGCCGCCAGCACCGCGGCGTCGTTGTTGACGCACAGCTCGAGCGCGACGCCGTTGCGGTCCAGATACCACTGCGGGAAGCCGTTGACTGGATCCACCGGCCCGGCGCGATCGAGGATCGCGAAAGCCGAGGGCGCCATGCCCAAGGCCGCGATGCTCAGCGCCAGGGTCTTGACGAGACGAGAACGCATGTTTCGTACCCCTTTTTTATGATTGGCTGCGTCGCGATGCGGCACAGCGGGACTTGCCTGTATGGAATTCATGATCTGTCCTTGTGTGTGTAGATGGGCGCCGGCTGGTTACTGGACGGTGGTCTGGGTGCAACCGCCGAGGGTCGGCGAGTACACGTAGGCTACCGGGGGCCGCGTGTTGAAGTTCAGCGTCACACCGGCGAAGACCCAGATACCGCCTGCCGCCACTGCCGTGGTCGCAAGCGTCGTGCCCGCCGTCGGGTTGGTGCAGCCATTCGCCACGCCGGGCGCCGGGAGCATCAGCTGGATCGGCTGACCCACGGAGATGGTCGAGGTGCCGTTGGCGCGCAGCGTGCTGGTCGTCGTGCCGGCCTTGCCTGCTGTCCAAAGGGCCCGGGCGAACGAGAGCGTTTCCGCACCCAGCGCATTCACCGCCACCACCCCCTGGTCGGCAATCACGCCGGCATTGTCGGTGAAGGTGTAGGCCATGTTCCAGATGCCGGCCGAAGGCGCGGTGAAGGTCAGCTTGCCCGGGGTCGTGGCGAAGTTCGCCGAACCCGCGGCACAGGTCGCTGCCAGGGCCCCGAACGTGCAAGGCTCCTGCGTCATGACCAGCGTGGCCAGGTTGATGCCCGCGGGGGCAAAGTCGTTCGCCACCACGTCGATGGTTACCGGCACGCCTGCGACCGCGGTGGTGCCGAGGTCGTCACGCGCATCCGGCAGGCCGGCGATGTTGCTGATAATGGCATTCACCTGGGCCACGGCCGTGGTGCCGTTGGCGGTGGAAGCCTTGTACCAGAACGTGTCGGTGACGGCACCCAGGCCAACCGGCGGCGCGTAGTTCACCAGGTTGCCGACCAGATTCATGCGGCCGCCAAGCCCGGTGCACTGCGCCGAGGGCACGCCGACCGTGCAGACCGTCGCCGGGTTGGGCACGGCACAAGTCGTGCCCGCCGCATCGGCGCAGATCAGCAGGTTGGGCACCGCAGCCACGCCGATGTCGTTGGCGAACACATCCACGTTGACCGGGGTGTCCTTGGGCACGCGCACCGTGTCGTTCTGGAACAGTGCCGTGCCGGTGGCCGCGCCCTGGTACATCACCGGCTGGCGATCACTGCCGCCGGCCGAGGACGTTACCGTGATGTAGGCAGGAGGCGTCTGCACGTTGGGCACCACAATGCTCGCCACGGGCGCGGTTGCGGCCGCGATCGTCTTCATCTTGAAGTCGATCGCAGCGTTAGCAGCGTCCGTGAGCGGCAGGCCGTAGGCGTTCAGCGTCAGGCAGGGCGTGGAGCAGATGGCGTTGCCCGCGGTACCGCCGGCGGGCGTGGGGGTCTGCAGGTAGGCGCCGGACTCGGCGGCCACCGTCAGGGTCTTGGCCACGCTGTTCCACACCGCCTGGTTGATGCGCAGCTCATCGACCAGCGCCACATCCACTGTGGTGGGCGGCGTGTCGGTGATGACGCGCACCCGGGCGTTGGTGTACACCGGGCCGGGCAGCGCGGTGGTGCCGGTGGGCTGGGTCGGCGAGGTCATGCCCTGGAAGTACTCGAACAGGGGCGTGGCGATCTGGCCCGGGATGCCCGAGACCCCGGCGGAGGTCTGCAAGGCTTCCATGCCGATTTCCGCGGTGGTGGTGGCCGGGTTGACGGGGTCGGTGTACCACATGCTGATGCCGAGGCGGGGTACCGGCTTGGCCGCTTCCTGCGTGGCTTGCGCCCAACCGCCGATCTGGAACAGGTCGGATTTGCCGTCGCCGTTGCTGTCCACCGCACGGTACGAGACGCGGTCGACGCTGTTGCGCGAAGGGATCGGCCCTTCGAAATAGCGGCCCATCAGCTGGAAGGTGCTGCTGGAATAAGCCACCTCGTCCACGGCACAGTCGCCGGTCACGACGCCCGGCCCCCTGACCGCGACGTAGTTGTTGAAAGGCATCGCCTTGATTTCCGGCGACAGGAAGGGGTTGGTGCTGTTGAGCAGCGCGTTCGGCACCAGGCTCCCGGTGATTGCGGCGCCGATGCCACCCGCGTCGGAGAGGTATTTCTTGCCGTCGGGGCCGATGAAAGGCGCCCGCGGTGCGCCGCCGGGAGTGTCGGACATCAGCAGGAACGGGCCGATGTCGCCACCCATGACGGCCGCGGGATTGCCCAGGCCGGTGTCGGTGGTTTCGAAGATTCGACCGCGTGCCACGCCGGCGAAGGTCTGCGGCGGCCGGGTCGGGGTGTAATAAGTATGGTCGCCGGTACAGGCGACGTTGACGTGCTGCACGCGCCAGCGGGTGAACCAAAGCTGCTGGCCTACCGTCGGCACGCCGTTGGCGAACGAGGCCTCGAGGTTCATGTTGAAGACGATGCGGCCGGCGCCGGGCGTGGGCACAGTGACGTTACCGATGGCGCCCTGGCCTGCCGGCGCAAGGGATGCGTTGCCGAGGATGTAGAAGTGCTCGGTGCTGAAGTTGGTGGGGAACACTTCCGGCGCGACCTGGATACCGCCGGGTGCGGGGACGTTGACGATGGCACACAGGCCGGCGTTCACGACGGCCAGGCCGACCGCGCCGGGGCTGTTGATGGTGCACAACTCAAGCGCCATGCCGTTGCGGTCCTGGAACCAGGTTGGGAAGCCGTGGGTCGGATCCACCGGCCCCTGGCGCTGGAGCACCGCCTGCGCGGGCTGCGCAAGAGACATCACCGCAAGCGCTGCGACGACTGAGTTTCTCAAAATAGGATTCATTCGTTACCTCCTGGAATAGTCAGATAAAAGTGATTCAGAAATTTCATTAAAAATTGGTTCTGGACTTGAGCGGCATAAAAAATATTGTTGCAAGGTGCTCCCGTGAGAGATCAGATCGGTCGCGGGTCACCTCCGTGATTCGGTTGTGTGCACATGCATGTGGGCATGCGAGTGGGCGTGCTCTGCAACGGCGGCACCGGTGTCTGCCGCGGCCTGGACCTGCGCTTTGCGTTCAATGGCGATGACCACATAGTCAGCGCCGTCCTTTTCAATGACAAAGCGCACGGTGTCTGCGACCTTCAGGCCGCTCAGAACGGCGGCATCGCGCACGCGAAACGCCATGGTCATGGCCTGCATGTCCATGCCCTTCCATTCACCGTGTTTGATGATGACGCGGCCGGCCTTGGCGTCGATCTTGCGGATTTCACCGTCGGCGCTGGCCGACTGCGCCAATGCGGCGCACGAGAACAGCGCCAGCGCGGCGGCGGCGGCGACTGCGCCAAGGGCTTTTTGCATGGTGTGCTTCATCGGGTGTTTCCTTGTGTTTGTGTAGAGTGCTCAGGATAGGGCGCAACTAAATGCGAATCAGTCGCGCTTTCGTGGCGAACATGTAACGCTGTGTAATGGCCGCGGGTCATGATTGGCCTAACGAGCCGGCAGTGCGCCGGGCGTGCCGGTACGCGGCTTTTGCGCGACAAGCAGCGCCGCTGCCGCAACCTGCTCCTCGGCCCGCAGCCTGGCGACCAGGCTGCGCACCGGTTCACCCTGCGCATCGACCACGCCGGTAACGACCCAGCGCGGTCGCGATTGCGCGTCAAAAATAACCGTCGATGGCAGGCTGTCAAAGCGAAAGTCCGCTGCATCTTCTGACAGGCGAACCGTGCCCAGGGTCGTCGGCGCTTTGCTGAAAAATTTTGCAATGGCGGTGTTTGAGTCGCCGGTGTTGACCAGCAGAAATTCAACCCCCTGCCCCTGCGGCGAAGCGGCAAGACGTGACAGCGCCGGCAGTTCCTCGCGGCAGGGCGCGCACCACACCGCCCAGAAATTGACCACGGCGATTTTCCCGGCCATGGCGGAGGCCTCCAAACGCGCGCCCTGCAGGGTGTCAAGGCGCAACAAAGGCGCGGCCGCTCCCGTCCAGGGCTTGACCTGTGCGGCGAGGCACAAGGCCGCCGCAAACAGCAAGCCGCAGCCCAGTGCGAACGTCGCGAGCACGGCACCCAGACGCGGGGCGCGGTTCATTGCTTGCGCTCGCGCACATAGTTCTGCGCATCGTCAAGGCCGAGGCTGGCCGACTGGCGCACCAGCGCCATGCCGCGCGCTTCGTCCTGCGGCACGCCGCGGCCCTCGATCAGGCACAGGCCCAGGTGAAACTGCGCCAGCGCATTGCCGCCGTCAGCCGCTTCGCGCAACAAGGTCAGCGCCTTGGCCAGGTCGTGGCGCACTTCGCGTCCGGTCATCAGCAACAGCGCGAGGTTGGCGCGCGCCTCGTTGTCGCCCTGCTCGCCGGCCCTCTCCAGCCAGTAGGCGGCCTCTTGTTCGTCGCGCTCTATGCCCCAGCCTTTGCGAAACAACGCGCCCAGGCGGTTCTGCGCCGCGGTATCGCCCTGGCGTGCCGCCTCGGTGAGCAGCATCAAGGCCATGCCGGCGTGCATCGGCACACCGCGGCCTTCCAGGTACATCTGGCCGAGCAGGCTTTGCGCCGAAGGCTCGCCCTGGGCCGAGGCGGCCTCGAGCAGCGTGGCGGCCATGGCGTCGTCGCGCGGCACAGCGCGGCCCTGCATATACAGCGTCGCCAGCACAAACTGGCCGAAGGCATCACCCTTGGCCACCGCCTGGCGGATCATCGCAACACCCAATTGCACATCTGCCGGGGTCGCGCTGCGCACCAGCATGAAGCCGATGCGCGCCTGCCCTTGCGCATCGCCGGCGGCGATGGCCTTGCGATACCAGACGGTGGCTTCACGGTCGCTGCGCGCCACGCCAAAGCCGCGCTCGTGCAAGTCGCCGATGGCGCTGAGCGCGCGTGCGCTGCCGGCGGTGGCGGCCTGGCGGAACAGGCGCAGCGCGTCGGCGTAGTCGCGCGCAAACACCGCCATGCGGCCCTGCGCGAGCAGTTCGTCCGGCGAAGGCACCGGCAGCGGCTCATGCTGGGCCGCCGCCTCGGGCGAACCGGGCGCCGGTATGCTGGCGCGCGCCTCGCCCTGCGCCAGGGACAGCGCCGAGGACAGCAGCATCGCCGCCAGCAAGGCGCTCAAGGTCGCACGTCGTTCGGGAATGATGCGAAGGTTCATGGCGATCGGATTGCGCTTTGTGGTTTTTTGGCAGCGGACGTTCAGAGCGAACGAATGACGCTGTAAATGTTGCGCGGCGAGGTGCCCAGCGCGACCATGGACCAGCTCTCTTTGTTGTCCACGATCAGGCGGCCGGAGCTGCTGTGGTTGGAGACATCGCGATCGCGCTCCGGGTCGGGGTCGACAAAACCCTGGCTCCGGCGCAGCAACTCGACGTCCCTGGCCTTGCCGGTGAGGAACAACCAGCCGGGTTTGACCTCGAAAATATCCTCGGCGTATTCCTTGAGGATGGGCACGGTGTCTTTTTCCGGCTCCAGCGTGACGGAGTAGAAAAACACGTCCTTGCCCATGCGCTCGCCCAGCATGTCCTGCACCTTGCGCAGGTTCTGGTTGGCGGCGGGGCAGCGCCCTTCGGGGCACTGCACGACAAAAAAATTCAGCAAGATGATCCTGTCACGCACCAGGTCATCGTAAAAATTGAAGGTCTCGCCGGTGTGCGCCACCAGCGGCACGTTGGGCAGGTATCCGCGGCTTGCTGCCCTGGACATCGGCCGTGCCGCGCCGGCGGCGCCGCCGCCGTGCAGCGGGTCGGCCGCCGCCGGCAGGACTGCTGCCAGGGGCAGCAGGCCTGCGGCCGAGAGAAAAGATCTGCGGTTCATCGAGAGTCTCCCTCGCCGGCCGCGCTCAGACGATCTTCCACATGGCCATCATGCCGTGGTCCTCGTGCACCACGTTGTGACAGTGCATGGGGTAGATGCCCTTGTAGTCGCGAAAACGCATCGCCGTCGTGATGGTCGCGCTCGGATCGATGCGGTAGACGTCAAAACGTCCGGTCTCGAGCGGGGCGTTGACATCGGGCGTCGCCGCGCCGTTGTAACTGAGGATGCGGCCTTCCTCGTAGTGCACGTGCAACGGGTGCGACCAGGAACCGCCGCCGTTCTTGTGCGTCCATATCTCGGCCGAACCTTCCTTGACCTCGTAGGGTGCGGCATAGCGGTCGAACGCCGCGCCATTACTGACCCACGCGCCGTTGCCACGTCCCCACACCCATTCCTTTTTCTTGAGCACGGGCAGGTTGGGCAGAGCGGGCAGCGGGCGCAGCGCCATGCCGCCGACGATAGGGGTGCTGTTGTCGGTGAGGCCGGTGCGCTTGGCCTCGACGACGAACTTGATCGCCGCCTGGCTCAGCGCCGGGTCGAGCAGTTTGCCCGACGGGCCGCGACCGTTGGTCTGCTCGGCGCGGTTGACGAAGTAAAACTCGGTGCCCGGCTTCATGCCGGTGAAATCGAGGATGACGTCAAAGCGTTGCGCCACACCTTGCTTGAAACTGGTCGAGGTGACCGCTCTAGGCATCAGGTTGCCGTCGTTGCCGATCACGGTGATAGGCACAAAGTTCGCGCCCGTGCCTTGACGCAGCCACCACCAGTAAAAGCGCGACGGGCCGCCGTTGTACATGCGGATGCGATAGCGCCGCGGCTGCACTTTCATGAACGGCTGGATGGTGCCGTTGACGGTGAGCTTGTCGCCGATGGCGCCGTCCTGGCAGACCAGCGGGAAAAAGTCCACGCCCTGCGGGTCGAACTGACGGTCATGGAACATCATCGGCACGTCAAATTCGTAGGGGAAGCTGCCCGCGTCCTGCGAGTGCGAGGGGAAGCGGATGCCGGTGGTGCCGGCCACGGTCTCATCGCCGGTGTCCACTTCGTCATAGATCGGTGCCGCGCCAAACAGGCCGGCGTAGACGTTCTGCGAGGTGAAGTCGTGCTTGTGGTCGTGGAACCAGAGCGAGCCGAGGGCTTCGCGGTAGTCGCCGCGCACGCCGTTCTTTGGCGACACATAGCCCTCTTTGATGCCGGCGTACATGGCCGGGTAGTGGTGATCCCAGAACTTGCCGGGCGAGTTGTAATAGAGCGGGCCGCCGTCACTCTCGGAGGGCGTGTGGAAGTTGTGCATGTGGGTGGCGATGGTTGACGTGCCAAAACCGAGCTGCGAAACGGTATTTACCGCGGCGTCGGGCAGCTCGTTATAAATCCGGATCATCGCCGAGCGGCCGTACTTGAGGCGAAACACCGGGCCGGGCACGCCGGTGCAGCGGTTCGTACCCGCCAGGCCAGTGGTGCTGGCTTTTACGTCGAAATCGCGGTCGACAAACCCCCAGGCCGTCTGGCCTTTCAGACCGGCGGGCATGTCGGTGTGCCAGACGTGCTGGTGTTGGATGGCGCGCATCTCATAGAAATCTTTGGGTGGCGCGAGCAGGCCTTCGTCTTTGTCGGTGCCATCCCAGGCCTGATGGCGCAGGTTGGGGTAAGGCGTGGCGCTGGCCATCTCGGGGAAGTCCTTGAGCAGTTTAAGTTTGGAGTCAAGCGCATTGCTCGGTGCGCTGGTCGGCTTGCCGCCGCGCAGGAACATCGCATCGGTCAATTCGTTGACGCTGCTCTTGGTGCTGTAAATGGGGTTCATTTCTTCAAGGCGGTTGAAGGCGTCCTTGAACGGCGTGGTGCGCGGGCTGATCATATCGACGCCCGGAATGGGGCAAACCGGGGTGGAGGCGCCATAGGCGGCGCGCATGCTCAGGCCCTGGATGGGCAGCAGCATGCCGGTGCTGGCGCTCAGCACGCCGAGCTTCAAAAGATTGCGACGATCAAGGCCAGAGCGCGTGAGTTCACGCTGTACGTCCATGGTGCGCTGGATCAGTTTCTGCTGTTGCTTGTTCATTTCAAATCTCCTTCTTGCTTTGTCAACAATGATTCGTTACGAAATGGAAACGAGAGATGCTTTTGCGTTGCCGTTGCGATGTAGCGATATTAGAAAAAAAATTCGTGTCGTTTGTCTGCGTCTGGTGTTGCACCGGCAGCACAAACGTGTGGCTTGTGTAACGGCGTGTCATCGGGACGGTGCTGCACGCGAGCGCATCGAGGCCTTCGCTGTCCCGTTGTTTCATGTTCGTTGCCACACCCACTTTTTCCTGCTGTACCCCATATCTCTTGCTGTACCCCTATTAGCAGCACACGTGCCAGTTCTTCTGCCGCGCCAAAACAAATTGCATTCGCTTGTTTTTTATCGGGATTTTTTTACACAAGCGTTAAAGCGAAAATCACGCGGCGCGCGCGATTGGGTGATAAGCCACAAGGTTTTGGGTCAATCTGGGGCAAGCATTGGGGCAAATCCCCCACGCAAAACCGCGGCCATCTGATTTTTATTTGTCTTGGCTAAAGTTTTCCCGCGCCATGTCGATAACCGGTTGATACGCACCAGCCGGAATTGCCGATCAGCGCTGCCGGCATGTTTTGGATTTAAACCGTGACCGCGAAGCGGGGGGCCATCTGGACAGCACGCATCCGCAGGAGCACGAGCAGGCGGCCGGCAATCGGGCGACGCTGCTCCTTGTTGACGACACGCCGGGTGTTCACGCGCTGTTGTCACGCGCATTGCGTTCGCACGGCTATCGGGTGCTCACGGCCGATGGCGGCGCGCAGGGGCTTGCGCTGATGGCCGGGCAGGACGTTGACCTGGTGATCTCGGACATGAGCATGCCGGGAATGGATGGCGCCGACTTCCTCGCCGCCGTGCGCAAGCGCTGGCCCGACACCGTGCGCATCCTGCTCACCGGCAATTCGGACATCAACGCGACCATCGCCGCCATCAATCGCGGGGAAATATACCGCTATATTTCCAAACCATGGCGCGACGGCGACGTGCTGTTACTGGTACGGCAGGCGCTGGAGGTGAAGGGGCTGGCGCGCGACAAGGCCCGGCTCGAGGCCTTGACGCAGGCGCAAAACCTCGAACTAAAAGCCCTTAACGCGGGCCTCGAGAACATCGTCGCGCTACGCACGGCCGCGCTGCAAAAAGCCATGGAATCGCTGCAGTTTGCACATAACCGCCTGAAAAACAACTTCAACGCTTCGATCGCGGTATTTTCCAACCTGATCGAATTGCGCCTTGGCAAAGCGACCGGAAAGTCGCGCCGGATTGCCGACTGGGCACGGCGCATTGCAAAGCGCCTGAAGATTGCCGAAGCGGCGCAGCAGGACATCGTCGTTGCCGCATTGCTGCGCGACATCGGCCAGTTGACCCTGCCCGACCACCTGCTTGACAAGCCGCTTGCGCAACTGTGCCCGGAGGACCAGATCGCCTACAGCCAGCATCCGGCCACCGGCGAGGCGGCCTTGATGTCGCTTGACCGGCTGGATGGCGCCGCGCACCTGATCCGCAGCCAGCTCGAACGCTGGGACGGAAAGGGCTACCCGGACCGGCTGCGGGCGAGGCAAATTCCCCTCGGGTCGCGCATCCTGTCGGTTGCGCGCGACTATGAGCGGCTGCAAAACGGTAGCGCGACAAACGTACGCCTTAGCCCCACCGATGCGCAACGATTCATCGTCGCCGACAGCGGCCGGCGTTACGACCCGGAGGTGGTGGATGCGTTTATCGCAATCAGCGGCGTCAAGCCGGCCCGGCCCGCGCCGCTTGCGGAAAAATACGTGCCTGCCGAGGCACTGGCGAGCGGCATGGTCCTCGCCCGCGACTTGATCACCGAGGAGGGGGTGCTGCTGCTGTCGCGCGAACACGTTTTGGATTCATCGCTGATCCACAAACTGCGCAGCTACGAACACAGGGGCGCGAAGCGGCTGGATGTGAGCGTGCGCGTGGCCGCCGAGATGGTTTGAATAAGCGCCTACGAAACCCGCTGCGCGGCCGCGAAACCCCCGCCCCGCCCCGCGCACAATCGCCCGAAAGGCCCGCCTGGCGCGGCTTTCGCGGGGATGACGACGGTGCGGTACTGGGGTTCGTCGCTAAGGCACGGACTTAACCCCATGGGGTTCGTCGCTGAGGCACGGACCCAACCCCATGGATCCCCGCTTTCGCGGGGATGACGGCGGTGCGCTACATGGGGTTCGTCGATTAGGCACGGACTTAACCCCATGGATCCCCGCTTTCGCGGGGATGACGGCGGTGCGGTACTGGGGTTCGTCGCCGAGGCACGGACGGGGTTCGTCGATTAGGTGCGGACTTAAGCCCATGGATCCGCGTTTGGCCGTTCCTCGAAACTTCTTCTGGCTGCGCGAGACGCGTTTTCGCGGGGATGACGGACTTATTCCGAGTTTCCCTAGTGATAGTGATGGCTGGCGGGGCGGGGCAGGCGCAGCAAGTCGGCGCTGTTAATGACATTTGCAGCGGCCAGCACAACCGCCTGTTCGATGGTGTTTTTAAGTTCACGCACATTGCCCGGCCAGGTGTGGCGGCTGAGCGCGGCCATCGCCTCGCTGCTGATGCGCAGGCCCGGCTTGCCGTAGCGCGCGGCGTAAATGTCCAGATAATGCGCGGCGAGGCGCGGCACATCCACGCTGTGCTCGCGCAGCGCCGGCACGTGCACATGAATCATGCGCAGGCGGTAATACAGGTCGGCCCGAAAGCGGCCATTGCGCACCATGCCCTCAAGGTCGCAACTGGTGGCGGCCAGAAAGCGCGCGTCGACGCTGCGCTCCTGCACGCTGCCCAGGCGGCGCACCCGCCGCTCTTCGAGCACCTTGAGCAACTTGGCTTGCGAGCCCAGGTCAAGATCGCCGATTTCATCCAGAAACAGCGTGCCCCCGGTGGCCGATTCGATCAGTCCGAGTTTGGCTGTTTTGGCGTCGGTAAATGCGCCGCGCTCGTAGCCGAACAACTCGGCCTCGAGCAAGGAGGCCGGAATGCCGGCGCAGTTCAGTTCAATGAACGGTCCGGCCTTGCGCCGGCCATCGTAATGCAGCGCGCGCGCGACCAGCTCCTTGCCGGTGCCCGTCTCCCCGGTGACCAGCACCGCGGGTGATTCAAGGCCGGACATTTGCAGGTCCGCTTCATTGATCTTGCCGATCAGCGCCTTCAGCGTGAACATCGGCGCGGACTCGCCCACCAGCGCCGATACGCCATTTTTGCGCGGCGCCCCCGCTGCGGACGGCATGCGCGCCGGCGCAGGCGGGGATGCGCCATGCATCGGTTCGGCGACCAGTTTTCCCTGCCATGAGGTCGTCTGTGCATCAAGCGGATCGCCTTTGCGCCGGCGCTGCAAGGTATCCATGATCTGGACCTTGTCCGTCGGGCGCAGCCCCCCGGGCAGGTCCGCGGTACGCCGGCGCTGCAGCACGCGATCGATCACCAGCCGCAAGGCGGCCAGCTCCATCGGCTTTTTCAGGTAATCGGCGGCGCCGCCCTTGAATGCATTGACCGCGATTTGCTCGCTGCCGCTGCCCGTCATCATGATGACGCGGGTGTTCGGCGCGGCTGCCATGACGCGACCGAGCACTTTGAGACCGTCGATTCCGGGCAGGCTGTAATCGAGCAACACCACGTCGGGCCGGAACCGCGCAAGCATTTCCAGCCCCGCCTCGCCGCTTGAGGCCATCTCGACGGCAAAGCCTTCGCGCTCGAGGAAGAAACAAATATTTCTTGCCAGCGTGGGTTCGTCTTCGATCAAAAGTACGGTCGATATCATGATTGCTTTCCTGGGATGGTGAACGGAAGTGTGATGGCGACGCTGGTGCCTCGCCCGTGGGTGCTGCGTACGTGGATGCCGCCGCCCATTCTTTCGAGGGTGCGGCCGACAAGCGGCAGGCCGATGCCCAGGCCGTGTTTTTTAGTGGTGCGCGGGGCGAGGAACGCGCGCTTGAGCTGTTCGGCGGGGATGCCCACGCCGGTGTCGGCCACGCTGATTTGGATGCCGCCGGCGGCGGCGCGGCTGCTGCTGAGGGTAAGCGCCCCGCCAGCGGGCATGGCATCGAGGGCATTGGCGACCAGGTTGCGCACAATCTGATCGAGCATCAGCGCATCGACGACAACCGGCGGCACCGTCGGCTCGAGGCGCAAGGCCACGGTGACGCCGCGCCGGGCAAGGTCATCGCGCATGCCATCGATCAGGCCGCGCAGCAAGTCGTTGGCGCTGATGCGCCCCGGCTCACGCGTACCGGCGTGGGCGTAACTGAGCAGGTTGCGGATCCAGGATTCGAGCCGGTCCACCTCGGCCATGATGTCATGGGCGAATTCGCCGGAGCGGTCCTGCCCGCCGATGGCCATTAATTCGGCCGAGGAGCGGATTGCCGCAAGCGGATTGCGGATATTGTGCGCCACCGAGGCGGCAACCTCGCCAACCGCGGCAAAGCCCTCGCTGCTGGCGATGCGCAGCTGCTGCTGGCGGATGATTCCCTGCCCCCGCCTCACCAGCCAGAACAAGACGACGTACATCAGGATGGCGCCGCAAAGCGAGCAAAGCCATATCAGCTGCAGTCCGCTGCGGATTGCCTGGAACAGCGCATCGGGTGATTTGTACAATTCAACCACGCCGACCACCCTGGTCTGCGTGTTGTCCCATACCGGAAGGTAATATTCGACAAACTGCTTTTCCGGAACCGCGGAAAAGACGTGTTCGGGCTTGATATATTCGCGCGACTCGAGGATGGCGGCCTCGACCGCGAGTTCCCCGACCAAGGCCCTGTCCAATTCGGGGTTGCTGGCAAACGTCTGGTCGATTGAAGCGGGGTTGCTCGACCAGAGCACGGCGCCGGTGACATCGTAGACCTGCGCCCGCAGCACATCGGGCATGGCACTGATGTGCGCAAAATAATTTTCAATGCTGCGGTCCGAGGCGGCACGACCGGACTGGTGCCTGAAATAGCCCTCTGCGTTTTGTTGCTGCGTGAAGTTCTGCACGAACTGCATCGACACCTCGGCATCACGGTGCAACATCGTCTTGGCAAGGAATTTCGACAGGACAGCCGACGATGCCAGGCTGACGAAGGCGATGACCAGCAGGCTGAGCACGGCAAAGCGGTGGCTCAGATTGAAGCCCGCGACAGGCCGCGGCGGCCGCACCTCTGCCTGGTACGCAAGGCCGCCGCCGTCGCGGGCGGCCAAGGCGGAGGGCGAAAGTTGCGCGCTATTTGGTGAGATCATGGGCTGCAAATCCTGGTCAATGCATGAATAACTTCGTGTCAGAGGACACCATAACGAAGAAACGGCGGCCTTTCGTGCGGCTTCTCGTCTGGCTTTTGTAACGCTTTGTCAGCGGCGATCGGCCGGTTGCGCCACGGCCACGCGCACGCCGAGGGTCATCGGGTCAACGACAGCGCTCGAGGTGATGCGCGCACCGGTGTGATGCGCACATCGGGCGGCAGGCGCGCCGGGCGGCAGGCGCGCCAGGCGGCAGGCGCGCCAGGCGGCAGGCGCGCCAGCGCTGCCCCGGACCGAAATGAATCGCGCCTGACTGCACGCAGCAATACTAGAAGGGATGCCGCTGCGCTTTGTCGGCGAATCGTCCGGCGTTTGCACTGGCAAGGTGGCGGTTCCGTAAGCTCGTGTAACGCCAATGCGGATCCTTCGCCGGCGGGTGCAAAAAAAGGCAGCGCCAGGACAGGCCGGGCGCGCCATGCCGCTCTGGCGCGCCATGCCGGCCTGGCGCGAATGGCGGCCTGGCGCGAATGGCGGTCTGGCGCGAATGGCGCTTGCTTAGGCAAACATCTCCGTCATTCCGGGGCGGCGTAGCCGAACCCGGAATCCATGGGGTTCGTCGCTGAGGCACGGACTCAACCCCATGGATCCCCGCTTTCGCGGGGATGACGGCGGTGCGCTAAAGCGCTTACGTAAGCGTCATGCCGGCCTGGCGCGAATGGCGCTTGCTTAAGCAAACATCTCCGTCATTCCGGGGCGGCGTAGCCGAACCCGGAATCCATGGGGTTCGTCGATTAGCTGGGAAACCCAACCCCATGGATCCCCGCTTTCGCGGGGATGACGGCGGTGCGGTGCTGGGGTTCGTCGTTGAGGTACGGACTCAACCCCATGGATCCCCGCTTTCGCGGGGATGACGGCCTTAATCAGAGCTTGCTTAAGCAAACATCTCCGTCATTCCGGGGCGGCGTAGCCGAACCCGGAATCCATGGGGTTCGTCGATTAGCTGGGAAACCCAACCCCATGGATCCCCGCTTTCGCGGGGATGACGGCGGTGCGGTGCTGGGGTTCGTCGTTGAGGTACGGACTCAACCCCATGGATCCCCGCTTTCGCGGGGATGACGGCCTTAATCAGAGCTTGCTTAAGCAAACATCTCCGTCATTCCGGGGCGGCGTAGCCGAACCCGGAATCCATGGGGTTCGTCGATTAGCTGGGAAACCCAACCCCATGGATCCCCGCTTTCGCGGGGATGACGGCGTTATTCAGGGTTTCCTTAGGTCAAAATGGATCCCCGCTTTCGCGGGGATGACGGCGTTTTCTTCAGGTATCGGCAAATAATTCGTCACTCCAGAATCGGCAAGTTATTCGTCACTCCAGAATCGGCAAGTTATTCGTCACTCCAGAGTCGGCAAGTTATTCGTCATTCCAGAGTCGGCAAGTTATTCGTCATTCCGGGGCGGCGTAGCCGAACCCGGAAACCATGGGGTTCGTCGATTAGGTGCGGACCCAACCCCATCGGGTTCGTCGCTTAGGCACGGACTTAACCCCATGGATCCCCGCTTTCGCGGGGATGACGGCGGTGCGCTAAAGCGCTTACGTAAGCGTCATGCCGGCCTGGCGCGAATGGCGCTTGCTTAAGCAAACATCTCCGTCATTCCGGGGCGGCGTAGCCGAACCCGGAATCCATGGGGTTCGTCGATTAGGTACGAACTCAACCCCATGGATCCCCGCTTGGCCGTTCCTCGAAACTTCGTCTCGCTGCGCGAGACTCGCTTTCGCGGGGATGACGATGCTGCGGTACTGGGGTTCGTCGCTGAGGTACGGACTCAACCCCATGGATCCCCGCTTGGCCGTTCCTCGAAACTTCGTCTCGCTGCGCGAGACTCGTTTTCGCGGGGATGACGGCGTTTTCTTCAGGTATCGGCAAATAATTCGTCACTCCAGAGTCGGCAAGTTATTCGTCACTCCAGAATCGGCAAGTTATTCGTCATTCCGGAGCGGCGTAGCCGAACCCGGAATCCATGGGGTTCGTCGCTCAGGTACGAACTCAACCCCATGGATCCCCGCTTTCGCGGGGATGACGGCGGTGCGGTGCATGGGGTTCGTCGCTGAGGTACGGACTTAACCCCATGGATCCCCGCTTTCGCGGGGATGACGATGGTGCGGTACATGGGCTTCGTCGCTCAGGGTGCGGCCGCCCGATGTGCGACCCGCGGTCGGACCTGAGGTGGGTAGGGCCGTCGCGCCGGGGAGGCTTGCGTTGGGGCACGGGCTTTGCAGCGCCATCGCGGCCGAGTCGTGGGTTGGCAATCGGGTTGGCAATCGGGTTGGTAATCGCCGGACGGGTGGCCGGAAGCGTGATATAAGAACCGACGTTCGCGTTGCTTTGGCTGATGCGTGCCACAGCGCACCCCGGCATGCCGGCTCAAGCCATGCGCATCGGCACACCGGCCTGCCGTGGCTTTGCCGGTTCGGCCTGCCGTGGCTTTGCCGGTTCGGCCGGGCTGGTGCGCAGGCTGGGGCGGGGGCAAAAATATGATGAAAAATAAGTTATAATACGAAAAATCATTAATAAATAAGGAAATGTGGCTTTCCCTCACTCAAATATGGTTGGCAATCCGATTCAAAGGTCTTTTTGTACCACGCGAGAAGCGGCGCGGATGCTTGGCATCTCGCTCAGTACGGCCCAGCTATGGGTGGATTCGGGCTTGCTACAGGGGTGGAAGACGGGTGGTGGGCATCGCCGCATTGAGCGCGCCTCCATAGAACGACTGCTGGCCGGTTCGCCTGCCGCGACCCCAGCGGCCGCCGGGGCGGACAGGCACGCATCCGTTGCGAGGGGTCGGCGCACTTTCCGTATTCTGGTGGTCGACGACCAGGAGGACTTGCTCAAGCTTTATCGTATCAAGCTGGGCAAGTGGCCGCTGCAACCCAGGGTCATCACCGCCTCGAGCGCCTTCGAGGCGATGATTAAGATCGTCAGCGAAAAGCCGGATATGATGATCGCAGACCTGTTCATGCCCGATGTTGACGGAATCCAGATGTTAAGAACCATCCGCGCCGAACCGCAACACAAAGACTTGCCGATCGTGGTGGCCACCGGCTTGTCGCCTTTTGATATTGCAGCGCATGGCGATCTGCCTGCAGGCATACCGATATTCCAGAAACCCGTTCCATTCGAGAAACTGCAGCAACTGGCCGGCGAATTGGCCTTGCGCAAGTGGCGGGAACTTTAATAAAGATTCGAATCATGAAAAAAATCCTTATCGTCGACGATCATTCCGACATTCGCAAACTGATCCGCATCACGATCGGCAGCGCCTATGAGGTTCTTGAGGCTGAAGACGGCACGACGGCCCTGAACATCGTCCGCAGTCAGCAGCCGAACCTGGTCGTGCTCGATATCATGATGCCCGGCGACCTGGATGGCTTGCAAGTGCTCGACGCAATCCGCGCCGATTCGGCCTTGCGGCACATCAAGGTGATCATCGTTTCGGCCCGGGGGCAGGCGCAGGATTACAAAACGGGCATTGAGCGGGGCGCAAACGGCTATCTCATCAAGCCCTTCAGTCCGATTGATCTTGTCAACAGCATCGAAGAATTCCTCAAGTGATTCCCGAAAATATGGCAAGGCGCGCATACGAAGGTGAAGTGCGCCTGCCCGGGGCCTCGCGGCAGGCGGCTTTGCATGACCAGCTTTTCCGCTACGCCGAAGATATTCAGGTTCTGCTCGGCAGTAACAACGAGCTCACCCGGCGCCATCGCGCACTTCGCGAATCCGGTGAAAGCGCAATGCAAGGTCAGGCTGCGCTGGAAGGGCTGATTCAGTCGACCAAAGACATATACCTGCTGACCGACGGCGCCGGCATCATTTTACAGTGCAACGCGGCGGCAACCACGTTCGCCCCGGCGCTGAAAATTTTGGGCAGTTCCCTCGCCGAGCTGGTCGCAGCGTCCCATTTGGCCGCGTATGCGCGCTTGCTCGATGAACTCGGACGGGGCGCCGAAGCATCCCCGCAGGGGCTGGAACTTTGCCTGAAAAAAAGCGCTCTGCCGGAGGGCGGCGATGTGCGCTTCGTTGAGGTCAATGCAATCCCGGTCAGGGCCGAGGGCGACTTGCGCGCCATTCACTGGCTGATTCGCGATGTGACCCACATACGCGAAGTCGAATACGATTCGAAAATTTTCTCCCTGGTGTTGGGCAGCTCCGTCGAAGGCGTCCTGATCACCGACTGTGCCGGTGACATCCTTGCCGTAAACGCGGCATTTACGCGAATCACCGGCTATAGCGCCGACGAAGTGATCGGGCGCAACCCGCGCCTTCTCTCGTCGGGGCTCCATGACCGCAGTTTCTATGAAAAAATGTGGGACTCGATGCGCGCCGAGGGGATGTGGCAGGGCCAAATCATCGACCGCAGGAAAAACGGCGAGCTCTACACCACATGGATCACACTGACCGCAGTGCCGGACAGTGAGGGCAAGTTTCTCAGCTACATCGCTGTTTTCGCCGATCTTACGCGCCTGCTGGAAGCCGAAAACCTCCTGTCCCACATGACCCACCACGATGCGCTGACCCGGCTCCCCAACCGCCAATTGCTGCAGGAGCGCTTGCAGCAAATGATCAAGCTCGCCAGGCACCGCGGCGAGGCCTTCGCGCTGCTGTTGGTCGATCTTGACCGCCTCAGGCAGGTCTACGGCAGCTTCGGTCACGCCGCGGGTGATTTGTTGATGCAGGAAGTCGCCGGTCGCCTGTGCGCATCGATTGGCGAGGTCGATACCCTCGCCCGCTTCCCTGGCGACAGGTTTGTGATTCTTGCGCCCGGTTTGAGCTCTGACGCGGACATCAGTCTTGTCGCAGAAAAGCTCCTTGCCGCAATTGCGCGGCCGCTGCTGATCGAGGGGCACTCCCCTGGCATCGGCGCCAACATCGGCTGTGTGCGTTACCCGGAGCATGGCGAGGATGTGGACGCGTTGCTCGAGCACGCGGATGTCGCGTTGTGCCAGGCCAAGCAGCGCGGCGCAAATACGCGCGCGATTTACCGCACCGACGGCCAAAGTCCCGCATGAGGCGCAATACCCCCCTGTCTGCGTTCGGATGAAAAAAACCGGCAGTGCCGATGCCGCCGGGCAGATGGACCCCGGGCTTGCAGGCGATTCCCGGGGAGGCTTCCGCTTCAGCCTGAGCCAATGGGTCGAACATTTGGCATCGAAACGGCTGCTCGGGATACTGGCCGTCACCTTCCTTGTGTTCCTTGGCATAGGCTGGCTCACCTATGGCTATATCTCGAGCCACCTCATCGAGCGCGAGACGGTCGGCTTGCATGCGATCTCAGAGGTCAGGACGAACATTGTGACGCGATGGATGAAAGAACGCGAGAGCGATCTGCAAATCCTGATCCGTTCGCCCTTGATGCAACACCTTATACGCGACGCGCAGCGCGACGCCGCAGGCCGGGCGGACGCCGAGTTGCGCGCATGGCTGACTGAGGTGCAAAAAAACCACGGCTACCACAGTATCGAGATCCGGACACTGGACGGAGAGCGCCTGCTCAAGAGCGGTGGCGAGGGCGTGAACGGCGCGGATGTGCTGCAAAAACTCAAGCTGAAGAACTACGACGGCAAAGCCCATTTTTTTGAAGCCACCGACTCGGTACGGGGGGACGATTATTTCTTCGGGTATGCCGGACTGGTGAAGCCGCCCGATGGCGCCGATACGGGCCCAAGCCTCGCGCTCATCGTGTCGAGCAGCTATTCCCATGAATTTTTCACCGAACAGCTGGAGTGGCCGGGCGAATCAAGGACCGGGAAAATCATTTTCGTGCGGACGGCGCGGGACGGCTTGAAGGCTTTCACCAGGCTCGCCACATCAGCCGGCGAACCGGTTCCTTTCTTTGGTGGCATCGCGTCGGAGTTTATACGCCTGGGAACAGTAAAAATCGACGGTTCGAATTTTGAAGGTCCGGACGGGCAAGGGACAGAGGTCGTGGGATCGGTTCATACCATCGCGCCGTTTCCCTGGGCTGTTGTCGTCCAGGTTGAAAGGCGTGAGGTCCTTGCAAAAGTCGCCGAAATTGCGCTTGCGTCGCTACTGGCCACCCTCGCGGGTGCGCTCATTTGCGCATTGTTGCTGTCCGTTATGTTCAACCACCTGAGGCATAGCGAGCGGCTGCTTAAAAAGCACAACCTCAAACTGACCGAACTCACGCATGCGGCAGAAACCGCATCGCGCGCCACCAGCGAATTCCTCGCCAATACCAGCCACGAGATTCGCACACCGATCAACGCCATCGTCGGCCTTTCCTACATCATGTCGCAGCGGCCGGAGCAGGACGCGTGGAACCAGGAAAAACTCTCGCATATCAAGGACGCGTCGCGACACCTGCTGTCCCTCATCAACAACATCCTGGACATCGCACGCATCCAATCGGGGAAATTCCGGCTTGACGAGGTCGATTTTCTGCTTGAGGAGGTGCTGCTCCACAAGGTCTTCAACCTGGTCTCGGAAGAGGTAAAACTCAAGAATTTGGAAATCATCTCAGATATCGACGTCCGCCTCACCGGCCCCCTGCGCGGCGACTCGTTGCGGCTGGCGCAGGTACTTTTAAATTATGTCGGAAACGCGGTCAAGTTCACCCGGATCGGCCACATTCTCGTTCGCGCGCGCCTGGTCGAGGACGGACCCTCCGGCCTGCTGGTCCGTTTCGAGGTCAACGATACCGGCATCGGGCTCACGCCGGAGGAGGCGCAACGGCTGTTCCAGCCCTTTGAGCAGGCCGACGGATCCACCACACGCAAATACGGCGGTTCGGGCCTGGGCCTTGCCATTAACCGCCACATCGCCGGCCTCATGGGCGGCGAGGTCGGTGTGGCGAGCCTCCCGGGCGTGGGCAGCAGTTTCTGGGTCACCCTGCGCCTGCAAAAAGCTGCGGGCGGCCTGCCCGGCCTGCCCGGCCTGGCCGGCCTGCCAAAAGGCAAACTGAACCTGCAAGGATGCCGCGCCCTGGTGGTGGATGACAAGCCCGAAACGCGCCTGGTCCTGGCGACGATGCTCGGGAGCCTCGGTTTGCGCACCGAAGAGGCCGACTCGGGTGAAGCCGCGCTTGAGAAGATCGAAAAAGCCAGCCGCGACAAGGACCCGTTCGGCATCCTGCTGCTCGATTGGCGCATGCCGGGCCTCAGCGGGATACAGACCGCCCAGCGCCTTGGCCAAATGAAACTCGCGCAGCACCCGATCACCCTGATTGTTACCGCCTATGACGATCCATCCCTGCAGCAACAGGCCAAACTCGAAGGCATCCGGGAGGTGCTGTCCAAGCCGGTCACAATGTCCACCCTGCACGATGCGCTCGTGCGCCTGACGAACAACGATGGCGCCGTAGTGCCGCCCGGACAGCAGTCGCTGGCCATGCAGACCCTGCGTTCGGGCCACCACGGGGCAAGCCTGCTGCTGGTGGAAGACAACCCGGTCAACAGCGAGATCATGCTCGAATTGCTGTCGGACTTCGGTTTCAACATCGAGGTCGCGGGCAACGGCCAATTGGCGCTCGACATGGCCATGCGCAAAACCTATGACCTGGTCTTGATGGACATGCAAATGCCCGTAATGGACGGCCTTGAGGCGACACGCCGGATCAGGGCGTTGCCGGCATGGAAAACCATTCCCATACTCGCCATGACGGCAAACGCGTTTGCCGAGGACCGCCAAGCGTGCATCAGCGCGGGTATGGACGAACACCTGACCAAGCCGGTGGAGCCCGAAGTCCTTTACAGCGCTTTGCTGAAGTGGCTCCCGGCCACGGCGGTTGACGCGCATTTTCCGGTTGCCGGCGCGCCCATGCAGGCCGCGGGGCCGCCGGGCGCGCTTGCGCAGGAGGGGGAATATCTTGACCTCGATACGCTGGCGAACAGCACCAATCACAAATCCGCGGTGATGGTGCGCGTTTTGCAGCAGATGGTGGAACACCACGCGGACGACTCCAAGCGCCTGGCAACCCTGATCGACGCACAAGACTACACCGGCGCGTTTCGTATCGCGCATACGCTCAAGGGCATGGGCGGACAGGTCGGCGCCGTAAAACTGCAGCAGGCGGCCCATGACGCCGAACAGTTCTGGCGGCGGCACGAGCCCTGCCCGCAGGAAATATCCGGGCAGCTGGATTTTTTTCTTCTCGCGACACTCGCTGCGGCACACCGTCATCTTGCCGTCCTGGCAGGGGTCAATCCGGCCGCACCCGGGCGGGGCGGGGTCAATCCTTACGCGCTGGCCCGGCTGCTTTATTCCCAGCTGGAAGAGGCGGATGGCGCGGCGATACAAACGACCGAAGAACTCAGCGCGGCACTGCCAGACCAATTTCCCGCGGCGCGGCGCGCGGATGTGGAACAGATGAGCGCCTGCGTGGCGCGTTTCGATTTTGACGCGGCAATGGAAAAGCTTCGGCCTGTGATGGCAGAACTGGAAAAGGCACACCTATGAGCTACTTGTTGATCGCCGACAAACCCGACGTGCTGATCCTCGATGACCAGCCCGAGAACCTGCACATCCTCACAGACCTGCTGATGAACGATTTCCGGGTGCACCCGTTTTCGGATGACTCGAAATTTCTCGCCTACATCGCGTCGGGCAAACCCGCTGACCTGATCCTGCTCGATGTGATCATGCCGAACCGTGATGGTTATGATATCTGCGCCATCTTGCGAAAAAACCGCGATTTGGAACATGTGCCCATCGTTTTTCTTACCTCGCTGACCAGCGCTGAGGACGAGCGCAAGGGGCTCGACCTGGGTGCCAACGACTACATCGGCAAACCTTTTTCACCCGGGCTCGTCCTCGCCCGCGCCAAGCATCATGTCGAACTTGGCCGCACATTGCGCATCATCGCCGATCAGAACGCCAACCTGGATCGCAAGGTGCGCGAGCGCACGGCGGAGCTGGAGCAGGCAAATGCCGGCTTGAAACGCAAATCGGAGGAGTTGGAGAGAGCGCAGGACGCCACCATCATCGCATTCTCCACGCTCGCCGAATCCCGGGACAACGAGACGGGAATGCACCTGCGTCGCACGCAAAATTACGTGCGGGAGCTCGCCAGCGCCCTGAGCAGGAGCCATCCGCGTTTCAGGCAGCAGCTCGATGATGAGACCATAGCGCTGCTGTACAAGTCGGCTCCGCTTCACGACATCGGCAAGGTCGCCATCCCCGATAACATCCTGCTCAAACCGGGCAAGCTCACGGTGGAGGAGTTCGAGATCATGAAGACGCACGCGACTTGCGGCAGGGACGCCATCGTCGCCGCCGAAAAGGGCGTGGGCGGGAGCAGCTCCTTCCTGCGCTGCGCACACGAGATCGCCTACGGTCACCACGAAAAATGGAATGGCAGCGGCTACCCGCAGGGCCTCTGCGGTGAGTCCATCCCGCTGTCGGCGCGCATCATGGCGGTGGCGGACGTTTACGACGCCCTGATCTCGACCCGCGTTTACAAGGCCGGCATGCCGCATGAAAAGGCGGTGGCCATCATCCGCGAGGGCCGGGGCAGCCATTTTGATCCGGATATTTGCGACCAGTTCCTGCTTATCCAGGACGAGTTTGCCCGCATTGCGGAGCAATTTAGCGACGAAGCGGTGCTGCCCTGAAACATACGACGCCCCGGATCAAGTCGCAGCTGGTTCTGCTGGCGCTCTTGTACCTTGCAATTATCTGGATGGCCACCGGGTATGAGCTTTATCGCAGCCACGCCGAATACACGCACGAAGCGGAGTTAAGAACCTCCGCCCAGGCCCAGGTGTTCGCGGAGTATTCGCGCTCCACGCTAAAGCGCATCAATGAGTTCATGCTTGACGTGCGCGACCATTGGGACGGTGATTGGCAGAAATTCTCGACGCTGGTCTTGAAAACAAAGGCGAACATCGACCATCTTACCTTTCAGGTTGCGGTGATCGACAAGGACGGAATCCTTGCGTTCTCCAACCTCGCGCCGACGACTGATCGCACGAATTTGAGCGAGCGCGAGCACTTCAAGGTTCATCAGCAAGGCGGCAATGCGGACAACCTGTTCGTCAGCAGGCCGCTCCTGGGCAAGGTTTCCGGGAAGTGGTCGATCCAGCTCAGCAGGCCGATCTTCCAAAACGGCCGGTTCAACGGGGTGATGGTGGTGTCGGTAAGTCCGGACCAGTTCGCCGGATTTGCAAAAAAATTGCTTAGCGGCAAAGATTCGGTTGCCACGGTGATCCGCAATACGGGGGAGGTGATGGCGCGCTATCCGGCCCTCCAATCGGACCTGGGCACGCTGATCCCCAAAGACCGGCCTTTCCTGATGGAGAACGGACCAGAGGCGGGCAGTTTTCGACGGATCGGGGCTGTCGATGGCCACGACCGGATTTACGGTTACTACACGCTGCGCGAATACGGCATGACTTTTGCGTTGGGGGAGGCGCTGAGCGATGTGCTCGGCCCATACCAGACCCGCCAAAACAATGTTTTGGCGGCGGCGGCGGCGATGAGCATTCTGCTGGCATGCCTGTTCCTCATACTCTTTCGCGCGCTTGCGGCGCGCGAGACGGCGAGTGCGCAACTGAACGCGATCTTTGAACTCAGCCCGGACGGTTTTGTCTCCTTCGACGGCCGCCGGTGCGTGATGTATGCGAGTCCGGCTTTCCTGCGCCTGACCGGCCTGGCGTGGCCGCAGATCGCAGGTTTGGATGACGCCGCGTTCTCAGCCAAACTGGCGCTCGTTTGCAGCGCGCAGGGGCGTTTTCCTGGCGTGGCGGCGCTGCGTGAGGCGCAGCGGGTCGTCCCGGCTGCCGGCGGCGCAGGCCCGCGGCGGCACCTGATCGAAATCGCCGGCGACACCAAATGCGTGCTCCAATGCGCTTTGCGCATTGCCGATTCAACGGCAGCGTCGCAGATCCTCTATGTTCGCGATGTCACGCGCGAAACCGAAGTCGATCGCCTCAAGAGCGAATTTGTCTCCTTCGCCGCGCACGAATTGCGCACGCCGATGACCACCATCTATGGCTTCGCCGAACTTCTGCTCAGTCGCGAGTTTAACGAGGCGGACCGGCGTGATTTTTTGTCCACGATCGTAAGGCAATCCAAGCAGACGGTGTCCATCATCAATGAGCTGCTCGATCTGGTGCGCATTGATGAGCAGCGCGGCAAGGACTTCATCATTGAGGACCTGGACCTGCACGCCTTGCTCGGCCAAATACTCAAGGAATTTCCGGTGCCCGAAGGATACAGTCCGCCCGCACAAGCGGCTGCCACCGGCCCGTTTGGGGTTCGCGCCGATCGCAAGAAACTCGTCCAGGCCATCAACAACGTGCTGTCCAACGCCTATAAATACTCCCCCCCGGGCTGCGGCGTGGAGGTCAAGCTGGCGCTGGTTCCGGGCGACGGCGACCTCCCGGTGCGGGCCTGCGTCAGCATCACCGACCACGGCATCGGCATGACGACGCAACAACTTGCGCGCGTCGGCGAGCGGTTTTACCGGGTGGATACTTCCGGCAAGGTTCCGGGCACGGGTTTGGGCATAAGCATCGTGAAGGAAATCCTCCATCTGCACGGCGGAACAATGCAGATCGAAAGCAGGATCGGGGTCGGAACCACCGTGGAGCTGTGCTTTCCCTGCGCGCCTGCCGCCGCTTCAGGCGGGAGCGGCGGCTAGGAACCGGTCAAAAACGCGTGTGGCAAGCGGCCCGGTTCGGGCTGGCACGGGGAAACCTCAGGCGGACATACCCCTTTGACCGTTTGGCCAGACTGTCGGTGGCGGGGTATATACCCGGCCGGCAACCCCTCAGGCAGCCCCGCTCACCGGCACCCGCTGGGGCGAACTTACCTCACTCAAGGCGGCGGACGTGAACCTCTCGACCGCGCACCTGTACATTGCCGAATCAAAGTCCGGACGCTCGCGCCACGTTCCGCTAAACCCGGAAGGGCTTAAAAACACTTCAAGGACCTGGTGACAGGCAAGGCCGGTGACGAGCTGGTCCTGACGCGCGAGGACGGCAAGCCCTGGGGTCACAATCACCACGTCCGCGCCCTCCAGGCAACCTGCAAGGTCGCCAAGGTCAAACCGGCCGTGTCTTTCCACGAATTGCGCCATACCTACGCCTCACACCTTGCCAACGCCGGCGTAGACCTGTCACCATATCCAAACTGCTTGGCCACGCTGATACCCGCATTACCAGCAAGCACTACGCGCACCTGGCGGACAAAACGCTGGCGCAGGCCGTGACCAAGCTTCCAAGCTTTGCGGCATCAAAAGCGCCGCTGCTTCGCCAGGTAAAGTCCATTTGACTTTTTGTAATCTATAAATTACAATGTCTACGATTGAAATTCGCTACTTTCAAAGCGCCGATGGCGAACAGCCGTTCACGGAATGGTTGCAGAACCTGCGGGACCAGCAGGCAGGCGCAAAGATTCGGATTCGCCTCGACCGACTCGCCCTTGGCAACTTCGGAGATTGCGAACCGGTTGGTGGTGGCGTGATAGAGCTTCGGATCGATTGGGGGCCGGGTTATCGGGTGTATTGCGCCAAGCTTGGCCAGGTGATAGTTCTCCTCCTTTGCGCCGGAGACAAGAGAACGCAGAAAAAGGACATCAAACGTGCCAAAAACTATTTCGAAGACTACAAAGCCCGGGCAACAAAAAGCCCGCGCAGCCGCAGCTAGCCTGCCTTACAAGGACTGGCTAATCGAGAGCCTGAAAGACCGGAAGGCAGCAGCCGCCTACCTCGAAGCTGCTATTGAAGACGGTGACCAAGCGGTTCTTATGCTCGCGCTGCGCCACGTCGCGCAGGCCCAAGGTGGTGTTGCTGAAATAGCGCGCCGAGCTAACCTCACACGCGAGGCGACCTACAAGATGCTATCGAAAGTCGGCAATCCTGCTTTGAGCAGCCTTACTGCGGTACTTGCGGTAACCGGTCTGCGGCTCGCAGTGAAACCGATGGCAGCGCGCCAACATCAACATAAGACAACTGCGATCAAGCTGGCCGCGTAATGGGCCAAAAGTTGAAGATCGTACGCGGAAGCAAAAACGTATTCCTTGACCTTGGGTTTTCGCCAGATGAGGCGCAGAACTGATTCGAACCCCCGTACTCACCTTGAAAGGAACAAACATGAAACGCAGAGAATGGCTGGGCGGTATCGGCGCACTGGCGGCGTTGGCGCTGGCCGGCGGCAACGCCAACGCACAAGCTGACAAAGCCGCGGCAAAGGGCAAAGCCCCCGCTGCTGCAGGCGCTCATCAGCACCACGGCGCATCGGCCGAGGGCGAAGTGTTCATCGATTCGCTGAGCGATTGCATCAACAAGGGTGAGGCCTGCCTGGCGCACTGCCTGATTCTTTTGGGCGACGGCGACAAATCGCTTGCCGGATGCGCGCGCAGCGTGAGCGAAACCCTGGCGCTGTGCGAAGGCACGCGCAAACTCGTCGCGCAAGGCTCCAAACGCGCCAAGGAAATGGCGCGCATCGCCAAGGCCGCCTGCCTCGATTGCGAAAAGGAATGCCGCAAGCACGAGAAAAAACACGCCGAGTGCCGCGCCTGCGCCGAGGCCTGCGCCAGCTGCGCCAAGGAATGCGAGAAATTCGCCGCCTGACAGCGCGACCGCAACATCCGACGCGGTCAATGCCGGGTTAGGCCACCGGCGGCAACCTTGGCAACAGCAACAGCAGCAGCACCAGCACCAGCACCAGCACCAGCAGCAACATTAGCCACACCAGCAATACCTGCAATACCTGCAATACCTGCAATACCTGCAATACCATCAGCAGCACGGCAAACCGGCTGCAAACGCGCTCCAGCAGCGCGTTTGCAGCCTACGGCCTTGAAAAGGCCGTGGCCTGACTAGGCTTTTTTCAGACGATTTTCCACATCGCCATCATGCCGTGATCCTCGTGCAGGCCGTTGTGGCAATGCACCGGGTAGATGCCCTTGTAGTCGCGAAAGCGCATCGCCACCTCCATGGTCGCGCTCGGGTCGAGGCGGTAGACGTCCTTGCGCCCGCCCTCCAGCCCGATGTTGGTCGCCGGCGAAGTCGTGCCTTTTTGCGACAGGATGCGCGCCTCCTCGTAATGCGGATGGATGGGGTGCGACCAGGAGCCGCCGCCGTTCTTGTGCTCCCAGACCTCGGCGCTGCCCTCCTTGATCTCGTAGGGCGCGGCGAAGCGGTCGTAGAAAGTGCCGTTGGCGCTCCACGCCCCGCCCGATTTGCCCCACACCCATTGCTTGCGCCGCGACTTGGACACATCCACAGGAGCGGGCAGCGGCCGCAGCACCGTGCCCGGCCTGAGCAAGGCCTCGACCGATGTGCTGTTGTCGGTGAGATTGGCGCGCGCCGCATCGACCACGAACTTGAGAAAGTCCATGCCCTGCCCGTTGGGCAGCAGCTTGCCGTTCGGACCGTTGCCGCTGGTCTGCTCGGCGCGGTTGCTCATGAACAGCTCGGTGCCGGCCTTGAACTTGGAAAAATCGACAATGATGTCAAAGCGCTCGCCCGGCGCCTGCTTGAAACTTTGCGCCTGCTGCGCCGCCGGCAGCAGGTTGCCGTCGGTGGCGATCACCGTGAACGGCAGGTAGGTGCTTGAATTGGCGTTCTGGCGCAGCCACCACCACATAAAGCGCGACGGGCCGGCGCAATAAAGCCGGAAGCGGTAGCGGCGCGGCTGCACGCGCAGCACCGGCTGGATGGTGCCGTTGACCGTGCAGGTGTCGCCGATGGCGCCGTCAAAACACGACAGCGGGAAAAAATCCACGCCATCGGGGTCGAACTGGCGGTCATGGAACACCAGCGGCACATCGAACTCATACGGGAAGCTGGCCGCGTCCTGCGACTGGCTCGGGAAACGCACGCCGGTGGTGCCGGCACGGGTTTCGTCACCGGTGTCCACCTCGTCGTAGATCGTGTTGACGCCGAACATGCCGGCGTAGACGTTTTGCGCCGTGAAGTCGAGCTTGTGGTCGTGGTACCACAGCGAACCGAGTCCCTCGCGATAGTCGCCGCGCACACCCGCCCCGGGCGAGACATAGCCCTCGAGAATGCCGGCATACAGGTTGGGGTAGTGATAGTCCCAGAAACCGCCGGCGTAGTTGTAGTAAAGCGCGCCGCCGTCGCTCTCTGAAGGCGAGTGGCTGTTGTGCATGTGCGTGCTCAAGGTCGGCGTGGCGAAGCCAAGCGCGCTCACCTGGTCGACGCCGCCGTTGTCGGGCAGGTCATTGTGGATGCGCACCAGGTGCGAACGGCCGTAGCGCGTGCGAAACACCGGACCCGGTGCGATCGAGGGCGAAGTGCTGCCCAGCGGCTGGGCATTGGCATCAAAGCCCGGCGGCGCAAAACCCCAGGCCGTCTGCCCGGCGGCACCGGCGGGCATGTCGCTGTGCCAGACATGCTTGTGCTGGGTGGCGTGCAGCTCATAAAAATCCACCGGCGGTGCATACAACTTCGAAGTCGGATCAACCCAGGCCTGATGCGCCAGATCGGCATAAGGCGTGGCAGTCGCAAGATCGGGGTACTCCTGCAGCACGCGCAGCTTGGAATCCTTGCTGCCGACCACAGGCCGCGGTCCGGGCAGGCCGCCGCTCACGCTGCTTATACCCGGCAGCGGGGTCATCTCGTACAGCCGCTGCAACGGGTCCTTGAAGGGCGTCACCTTCGGGCTGAAGATTTCCTTGCCCGGAATCGGGCAGGCGCCCGCGGCATAGGCAGCGCGCAGGCTCAGCCCCTGAATCGGCAGCAACATGCCCGAGGTCGCGCTCAGCACACCCAGCTTGAGCAGATTGCGCCGGGTGAGGCCCGAGCGCACCAGTTCGCGCTGAACGTCCATGGTGCGTTTGATCAATTTCCGATTCACGATTTGATTCCCTTTTTTTCTGATTACCGGGTGCGGATTGACCCGGCCTTGCGCTCACCCGCCACATCAGGCGTTTCGCGTCCACTTCGCCCGACCCGGGCCTGGCCTTTACCAATAGACCCGGGCGAACTAATTGCAGAACTAATGAACTGATCGCAAGATTGATGCCGGTGCCGGCCGGCGCGGGAATATTTATGCAAGTGCATGAAAGCAATGCAAACAATATTCGCCGCCCGCCGCAGCATGGCGCCAGAGGATTGCGCTAGGGCAAAAAATTGGGTCATTTCACCCAATCGCACCCAATTTTTCCGCTAGCTGGCTGGCAAAAAATACGACGCCGCTTGCGCGGCATCGGCCGGCGATGTGCGCCCGCCTATTACGCAGACGCCCTGCTTCGAGCTCACCCTCACCCGGGTGCGAATGCCTAGCCGCAGGTGGCGCGGACTTGATGCATGTCGGTGAAGCCGCTTAACACGCGCTCGATGCCATCTTGTTTGAGGCTGCGCATCCCGGCTGCGCCGGCGCAGGCCTTGACCTCGGCAACCTGGGCGCGACGCTGCACCAATGCCTTGACGTTTGCATCGGCAACCAGCAATTCATAAAGGCCGATTCTTCCCTTGTAGCCCAGGTGATCGCATTGGGGGCAACCCTTGGCAACATACAGGACGATATCGCCCTTGGGATTGGCATGACGCTGGCGCCACGCCGCAAGCGTCGCAGCGGGCGCGCACGTCGTGCCATCGCAATACTCGGAGAGCATCAACCGCGCCTCGGCTTCGGCCAGGACATGGGGCTGCTTGCACGCGTCGCAAAGCCTCCTCGCCAGGCGCTGGGACAGGATGCCCGTCAGGCCATCGGCAAAATTGAATGGGTCCAGGCCCAGATCGAGCAGGCGCACGATGGACTCGGCGGCGCTGTTGGTATGCAGGGTGGAGAACACCATGTGGCCGGTAAGCGAGGCCTCAATCGCGATCTTGGCGGTCTCGGCATCGCGTATCTCCCCCACCATGACCACGTCCGGATCAGCCCGCAGGAAGCTGCGCAGGGCGGCGGCGAATGTCCAGCCGATCTTGGCGTTGACCTGCACCTGGCGCAGCCCCGGCTGGGTGATTTCGATCGGGTCTTCGGCCGTCCAGATCTTCGACTCGCCGTCATTGAGCTGGCCCAGCAGCGAATGCAGCGTGGTGGTCTTGCCCGAACCGGTCGGGCCGCAGACGAGGAACAGCCCCTGCGGTTTGGCGATCAGGCTCCTCAGCTTGAGCAGCATCCCGGCCTCGAGCCCGAGTTGGTCCATCGACAGCGCCGAAGCCTCTGCGAGGACGCGCAGCACGATGTCCTCCAGGCCGTCGCGGGTCGGGATGATGGCGACGCGCAACTCGACGTTGCTGGGAACGAATCGGCTGAAGTCAATCTTTCCGTCCTGGGGCTTGCGCCGCTCCGTGATATCCAGCTGCGCCATGATCTTGATGCGCGAGACCACGGAGCTGCGGAAACGGCTGGGGATATCCAGGTAGGGAATGAGTATTCCGTCCTTGCGAAAGCGAATGTGCAGATCCTGCCGGCCCGAATTGGACTCAAAATGGATATCCGACGCCTTCTGCTCTATCGCATCCATGAAAATCTTGTTGATCAGGCGCACCAGCGTGCTGTTGTTCTCGACGAGCAGCTCTTCCGACATGCCGGCATCGCGCGCCTCATGCGACAGGCGCGCGGCAAGATCGAGCGCGCCCAAATCGCCCCAGTTGTGACCGGGGTTAGGCGCTGTTTTGTAGAGGGCATGAACTGAGCTCACGGCTGGAATCCTTCGATGTGAAACGGTATGCGGATACAGAGCAACTAACGCGCCACACTTGTCGCCGCCGCGTCAAAAACCCGTTCCAATCTTTCATTGCATTGATTTATATGGCGCTATCAACCTGCCGCCTGCGCGCATAGCCAATCCGCCCGCCCCGAAGGTGGGGGATAGCACCCAATATGGGTCGGCACGATGTGGGTGAAATGCCCCTTGCACGCCGGCAAGCCAGGCCCTCCCCGTGGCGGGGGGCGCCGATCAGTCGGACCACACGATCGCGCCGCGCACAGGCCTACCAGGCCGACTTCAGGCGCCGGCCTTTCACGCAGTCAAGCGGAAACGGCGGCGGCTCGCCTGCAAGATCGCAATTCGCGCTTTGCGCGCTATCGGGCTGGACGATGCGGGCGCGGTTCGGGCGCGGTTCGGCCACGCTTTTTCCCGCAATCGCGGTGCGTGATGGCTTGCGGCGTGGCGTGCCGCCGCTCTAGCGGCTGCGCTCGGTCAGGCGCGCCTGCGCATCCACAACCCCGGCGATCTCCTGCGCCAGCCGCGCCGTCGCGCGCGACTGCGCGGCGACCATGGCCTCCAACGAACCACCGGCGAGCGCTTCGCGCACAACACTGGCGCGGCTGATCGTGCCGCCGGACTTGCCATCGGCCCGCCCGCGCAGGGTCCACACCGCTTCGAGCACAACCGCCTGCCCCGGCTGTGCGTCAAAGCGCTGCACGTCTATGCCCAGCCGCCAGGCCGTGTCCTCGATGCCGGCGGCACGCACCACCACCGGCGCGCCGCCGAGCGCTGCGCGCATTTCGGCGGCCAGCACCACGGCAAAGGCGCTTTTGAGCGGTTCGGCCCAGCGCGCGTATTCATGCACGTTCAGCGTGTTCTCGCCGCTGCGCGACACCAGTTGCGGCCGGTCTACGGCATCGGGCAGGGAGAGGCCCACCAGTTGCACGCTGCGCAGGGCAGCGGCCGGGGCGACTGCCGCCGCGCCCTCAGCGGCGGTGGCGGTGGCGGTGGCGGCGCCTTGCAGCGTGAAATAGCGCACCGGCGGCGAACTGCCGCATGCGCCCAGCGCCAGCGCGCAACTGACGGCGATGCCGGCGGCGATGCGTCGATTGCGTTGTGGATTGCGTTGCGGATGGTGTTGCGATGTGTCGCGGGCATGGCTCATGGCTGCTTTCCCTTGATCAGCGATTCGGGTTGCCGGTCAAGCATGTCGGCGAGTGAGCGCACCGCCTGTGCGGCGCGCGCGAGGTCGCGGGCGGCGTCGCGCACGTCGCTCATGACGGGCGAGTCGGTGGCGAAGGTTTTTTCTGCGCTGCCCAGCGTCTTGTCGGCGTTGCCGAGGGTTTTTTCGGCGGCGCTGAGCGTGCGTTGCAGGTTTTGCAGGCTCGCCTTGAGTTCGGGCGCGAGTTCCTTGTCAAACAACGCGAGGACCTGGTTTACATTGTCCATGGTCTTTTGCAGCGTGGATCCGATCTGGTCGAACTTCACTTCCGACAGGTTATTCACGATCACCTTGAGCGAACGCTGCAAATCCTCGAAGTCACCGCGCATGGTCGGCAGTTCCGGCGGGTACTGCCTCGGGTCGATGCGCGGTTTTTTCGCGTCCTTGAAAAAATCCAGGCCGACGTACAACTGGCCGGTCAGCAGGTTGCCCGAGCGCAACTGCGCCGCAAAACCGCGCTTGACCATGGCGTTCAGCAGTCCGCGCTTGACGCTCTCGGCATCCGAGAGCGTCGCGCCGGCCTTGCGCGGTTTGGCCGCGGCGCCCTCCCCGCCCTGGTGCACCACGCGTATGCGCTCCGGATACATTGCCACATACACCGGGTAATTGAACCAGTCCTTTTCCGGGTCATATTCGATGTTCACCGACAGCACTTCGCCGACCACGATGCCGCGAAAATCCAGCGGCGCACCGGGAGACAACCCGCGCAGCGACTGCTTGAAGTTGATGACGTAGATCTGCATCTCGCCGTCCGGGGCCTTCATTGCCACGGCGCGGTCGCCGTGCAGCAAAAAGCGCGTGTTGGCCGGGGCCGGCGTTTCGCTATTCTCAGCCGCGCCCATGCTGCTGGGCGGCGTTTCAAACGCCAGGCCGCCCACCAGTACCGAGACCAGCGATTGCGTTTGCAGGCGCACACCGTTGGTGTCCATGGTGAGGTCGATGCCGCTGGCGTTCCAGAAACGCGTGCCCGTGGTGACATAGCGGTCGTAGGGCGCCTGCACGAAAATCTTCATGCTGACCCCCGAGCCGCCCTTGTCGATGGCGTAGGAGTCTACCTGCCCGACCTTGATGCGCCGGTAATACAGGGGCGCGCCAACGCCCAGCGAGCCCAGATCCGGCGCGCTGAGCAGGAAGGCGCGGCCCGGCTGCGTACTGGTAACGACGGGCGCCACTTCGAGCCCGGTGAACTCGCGCGCCGCGGTGCCCGACTTGCCGGCATCGAGCTCGATGTGCGCGCCCGAGAGCAGGGTACCGATGCCGGTCAGCGTGCCGCCGGAAAAGCGCGGGCGCGCCACCCAGAAGCGCGAATCCTCGACCAGCATGGGCGCGGCATCGCGCGCAAATTCGGCGATGACCTCGACGCGGCTGCGATCGGGCGACAGGCTGATTTTCTTGACCAGGCCGATTTTCACGTCCTTGTAGCTGATCTGTGTCTTGCCCGCCTCCAGGCCTTCGGCCGACTCGAAGGTGATGGTCACGACCGGGCCGCGCTCGAGTACGGCGCGCACGGTCAGCCAGCCGCCGACCAGCGCCGCGGTCAGCGGGATCAGCCAGATCAGGTCGAAATGAAAGCGTCCGCGGTACTTGACGCCGGCCTCCGGCGGAACGGGCGCGGCGGGCGTGGCGGGCGGGGGCGTTGCGGGCAAATCAGCCATGGTTAAGTGCTTCCTTTGGATCAGTGTGTGCGGGGGGTGCCGCGGCGGTGGCGGTGGCGCCGCCGGGACTGGCGTCCCAGATCAACCGCGGGTCAAAACGCAGCGTCGCCAGCATGGTCAGCACGACCACGCCACCGAAGGCGATCGCCCCCGGCCCGACGTTGATGGTCGCGACCGACCCGATTTGCACCAGCGCCGAGAGGATGGTCACGACATAAATATCCAGCATCGACCAGCGGCCGACTGCTTCGAGCACGCGGTAAAGCCTGGTGCGGGCGCGACGGTGGCGGTGCCAGCCAAGCTGCACCGACAGCAGCAGGCCGCCCAGCATCAGCAGCTTGAACAGCGGCACGACAATGCTCGCGACAAACACCAGCGCCGCCAGCGGCCACGAGCCCGAGTGCCACAGGTAAGCCACGCCGCTCATGATGGTGTCGCTCTGCGCGCCGAACAGCGAGCCCGTTTCCATGATGGGCAGCAGGTTGGCCGGAAAAAACAATATGCTCGCGGCGAGCAGCAGCGCCAGCGCCGCCCGCGGGCTGCCGGGGGTGCGCTGGTGCAGCGGCGCGGCGCAGCGCGGGCAGTCGCCGGCATGCGCGACCTGCGGGCTGAGCAGGCCGCAGGCATGGCAGGACACCCAGCCGCGCGCGCTTGCGGTTTCCCCGGTGGCGGGCCGGCCGGCCACCGGCGCTGCGGCCGGCCGGCGCAGCGGCAACGCCGCCCACAGGTTGCGCATGCTGATGGTAGAGGACAACGCGGCCATCAGCACCATCAGCGCGGCGTAGGCCCACAGCGCAATGCCTGCGCTGAGGCTGGCGACATGGCCCAGCTTTACCAGCGCGACCAGCACGCCCAGCATGAACACCTCGATCATGCTCCAGGGCCGCGCGTGCAGCACGGCGCGCAGCACCGGCGGCAGTGTCCGCAGACGGTGGAGCGGGCGACCGCTGCGCAGGAACATCAGCACCGAGACGAACACCAGCAGTTCCAGCGCCGGGACGATTACCGTGGTGAAAAGGACCAGCAGCGCGATCGGGATCATGTCCTCCTGCCACAACAGGTGCACCGCGCCGAGCAGCGTGCTGTCGTTCTGGCGGCCCTGCGCGGTGATGCTGGCGATGGGAAAGGCGTTGGCGATGAGGAACACAATGCAGGCGCTCAGCGCAATGGCGAGGGTCTGGTTGACGCTGGCCCTGGCGACGCGGTAGATGCGTGCGCCGCAGCGCGGGCAGCACACCTCGGCGGCGCGGGCCGCGTGCGCCGGCAGCGCGTCGGGCGAGTAATGCGGCAGCGGGTCGCGCAACAGCAGGTCGCACTCGTGGCAGGCAAGCAGGCCGGCGCCCCCGGCGGCGTCCCCAGCGCGTTCGGCGGGCAATCCGGGCAGCCCGGGGGAAGTGTGATGGGGCATGTCGATAGGGTGGGAATGTCCCGCGGTGATCTGCATTGCGTTGGGCACTCTTGTGCACTCGGGATGGCAAAGGGCGAAGCGCTGTTCCAGAACGGCCGGCGCAGGCCATTGATGAAAGCGCGCAGCGCATTCTAGCCGTTATTGCCGGCTTGAAAGCGCGCGCGTATGGGAAATCCAACAGGGGCAGCGGCCGTGCCGGCACTCGCGGCGGCAATCGCGGCGGCAATCGCAGCGGCGCTCGCGTCGCGTCGCGTTGTGGTCTAATCGGGCATCGTTGTGCTGCGAACCGGAAAACTATGCCCTATAAATGGTCTTGCATGAAACCGGTCCTGCTGGGCGCCGTTTGCGTTGTTGCCGCCGTATTTTCAGGATGCGCCTCCGTCGGGCCCGACAACCTGCGCAACGGGCGACTGCCGTACAACGACGCGATCCTCGCGACCAGCGACGAGCAGTTGCTGCAGAACATCGTGCGCCTGCGCTTCGACGACAGCGTCGGCTTCCTCACCGTTTCCTCGATCACCGCCAACATTTCGGTGAAGGCCAGCGGATTGGCGAATGTCGTGGTCGGGACTCCGGGGGCCTACGGGCCGGGCAACGCGATCCCGTTTGTCGGCAGCGTGTCCACCGAGCAGAACCCCACGGTCACGTACACGCCGGTCACCGGCGACCGCCTGATGCGCCAGTTCATGGGCGAGACGCCGGTCGACCTGGCGATCCTGCTGATGAATTCGTCGCTCAACCAGGGGCAGCTCTGGAAGACGCTGGTCCGCCGCGTCAACCAGATCGGCAACCCCGAGTTCCTCGAGCCGCCGGCGATCGAGGCCGACGTGCGCTTCACCGAGATCACCGCCCTGATCAGCGAGCTGCATCGCAAGGGCTCCCTGCACTGGGTCAGGCTCGCCGGCGCTCAGACCGGCCATGCGCTGACGCTACACTCCTACTCGCCGGCGCGTTCGCGCGAAGTGGCGCGGCTGCTCGAGCTGCTCGGCGTCCGCGGGCCGGCGCGCGAGGGCGCCGACGTGATCATGCCGATAGAGTTTTCGGTGGGCGTGCCCACGCCCGGTTCGATCTCGATCGAGACGCGGTCGCTGCTCCAGCTGATGCAACTGGCGGCGGCCGGCATCGCGCTTCCCGCCGAGCTGGAGCCGACGAGCCGGTCGTTTCCTCCGACCGGGCCGGCGGGCAGGGACATTCGGATCCAGTCCTCGGCGACACGGCCCGCGAACACGCGGCTGGCCACCGAGTACGGCAACCGCTGGTATTACATTGACGCAGCGGACCAGTCGAGCAAGCAATGGTTCTTCACGCTGCAGCTCTTGTCCAACGCGCAGCTGCCGGACAAGAGCCTCGGACTCACTCCGCTGCTGACGATCCCGTCCTCGGGGCGGTAGCGGGGCCGCGGGTCGCCGGCCCCAAGGCCGAAGGCCCCGGGGCAGCACGCTGGCTGCACCGGGGCCCTCAAGCCCTTTGAGTCCGCGGCGTTGCGCCGCGAACCTCAACACATCATCAAATCAAAACAGCGGTCCGTTGCTGGCGAATGCCGTGGCGCTGCCGCCTTTGCTCGATTGAACGACCACCGAGCTTGGTTTGGTGTTGCCTGCGGTCCGCGTCAACGGCAGTTGCCAGCACGGATCGGCTACCGAACAGGTGACCACACCGGTGTCCACCGTTATGTTGGCGGTGGTCAGCGTCATCGCGGTCTGCGGCAGCACGGTGTTGGGGCCGTTAAATGCGGTGGCAAACAAGGAAGGTGCAGGACCGGAGGGCTGCGACGTCTTGGCCACCACCGTCAGGCCGCGACGTCCGCCCACGCCCACCCACACCACTGCCCGTATGGTGACCGTGTCGGCAACCGGCACCGGCGTGACCACGGGGACGACCGGAGGGGCGATCACCGGCGTGACCACCGGAATAACCGGCGGCGGCGCCGGCGCGGTTGCCGAGGCAAGTTGTGCCGCGGCAACACAGGCGCCGTTACGCAACACCAGCGGTGCGACACAGGCGGGCGGGGTCACGGTGGTGGCGCAGCTGGCGGTGCTCGAAGCACAGAATGACTGCGCCGGCGTTGCCGCGATCGCAAACGCAGCCGGGTCGACGGGCGGCCAGGCGAGCACGCTGGCGTTACCGTTAAAGTCATAGACCGGCGGCTCCGTGGTGCCGATGCGCGTGACATAAGAGAGCATGCGGTTGCGCACTTCGCTCAGCGGGGTTGCGGTGAAGTTAAGGTCGCTATAAAGCCCGGTGGGCGATGAGGGTGTTTGCGTGCGCGGATCCAGTGCAAGGCCCTCAAACGGGTAGGGAATGAGCGGCTGGGGCGTGCTCTCGCACACGCCATCCTTGCAACCGTTGGGGCTCAGGCGCCGGTCCATCGTCCAGGGCATGCCGGTGAACTGGACGGGGGTGGCAGCCGCACCGAGATCGATTTCAACGAATTCGGGCATACCGACACCGCCCAGGTTGATGCCAAAGGGCACCAGGTACTGGCCGTTGGTGGCGCTCCTGCCGTTGATATCAACCGTGGTCGGTTCGATGCCGGCCGCCTGCGCAGCCAGCAGGTGCCCGGTGCGGGCCTGTATTTCACGCGGCATCGGCATCACGATCGCCCACTGTTCGGCGATCGAACCGGCGATCGAACTGCCGTTGACCGGGCAAAAGCCGCTGCCCATGCGCGGGTCGGCGTTCAGATGCGCGCACGGGTTGTACCTGGGATCGGCGCCGGTCGCAAAATCCACGTCGTAGCGTACTTTCCAGATATTGCCGCCCACGCCCGCAACCAGTCCGTTGGCGCCGCAGGCGCCGCTCACGACATCACAGCCCCGGGTCGTGGCCCATGGCTTCTCGACCCGGGTGTTGGTTTGCGGGTCATAGTGAAGCGTCCAGAACAGCACATCGGGGGGCAGCGTCGAGAAGCCGATCAACAGGGTGCGCGCACGCTGGTTCTGGAAACCCGGCGCGTCCTGCTCGACCTCATCAGGCGCAATGTAATCGGGCTGGCTGAGCGCCGTCTTGGTGGCCAGGGCGACTGCGGTGTTCGAGGTGTGAAAGGACAAAAAGCGCACGCCGTTGACCGTCTCGAAGTTACCCTCGACGGTGATGGGATCGCCCACCTGGATGGGGGCGAAAAAGCGCGAATCATTGACCGGGTTGCCGGCGTTGATCGTGCGGTTGGTCTGCGGGCACAGCGGGTCGCCGTTGGCGTTGTTGGCGGCGTTGGCGCGCGCCGTTCCACCGGCCACCGCAGGTGACAGATCCACGCCGGTGCCCTGCGCCGGGAGCCCCGCCCAGGTGCGCGCGGTGCGGCTTGGCAGGCACATCGGGTAGCCGGTGATCGCCGTGTTGGTGTAATTGTCCGGGTCGTTGGTAAAGCGCGGATCGGCGCTGCAGTTGGCGGTGTTACCGGTGGCGCAGCCCAGGCCCGACTGCACGGTGTGGCGCGAAATCGGGTCGTTCATGCGCGCCATCACACCGGTGAGCGGATCAACCGTGGGGGTTAGCGCGGCGGCGGGCGTGCCGTTGATGCGCATGTAGCCGTCGACGTGGTTGATGTAGGTCACCACGCCGCTGAGCACCTCCTGGCCTTTTTCGATCAGCAGGTCGCCGGCGATGATGTTGCCGCCGTTGGTGCGGTTGGCCGCGATGCTGGCGATGGCGCC
>Ga0194061_1000112_pt1 | contig 45794 bp, 54 predicted proteins | sample SepL2221m_MetaG_FD_163423 | JGI IMG/M metagenome (GOLD analysis project Ga0194061, IMG submission 163423) | Anoxic zone freshwater microbial communities from boreal shield lake in IISD Experimental Lakes Area, Ontario, Canada - Sep2016-L224-21m | ecosystem: Environmental > Aquatic > Freshwater >... | reverse complement strand
CCGCCCGCGACCCCGCCCCCCGCCCCCTCTCTCTGCCCCATGCCGACTGCTATCGCCGTCGGCTGCAGGAGGGGCCCCTGCGCAGCTGGTTGTGGGCAGCCGCCCAGAACCTGCCTGCGGTGGGTCTGGCTCCCCAGCTCTATTACGCCTTCAGCAGGCGCACCATCAGTCCCATGCTGTGGGGGTCCGCAGGTCTGCTGGCTGGCCTGCTGGCTGTCCTCGCCGTGGCGTTGGTGCCCACCCTCGACCGCCTCCGCTCTGCTCCCGTGATCGATTGCCTGGCCGCGATCGAGCCCACCGCCCACCCTGAGCTGGAGGCGGAGATGCGCCAGTGCCTGAAGCTGGCCTTGCCCGGGGAGATCGCCTCCCCGGGCTTCTCCTGGTCGGTGGTGGCCCTGCTCACCCTCACCTCCACCGTGGGCACCCGCTTGGGCCAGCATCGGGCCGCCCAGGATGCCCACCGCCGTCTGGAACAGACCTGATCCCCATCCACGCTGCGACACCACTGGGGGCGTGGATCAGCCGTGGCCCTAAAGATCCGCCTGCACCGCGGTGCGGATCGTGCAGTCGCTGAGGGGATAGCTCACGCACAACAGCGCATAGCCCTGTTTGATCTGATCGTCGTCCAGGAAGCTCTGGTCGGCCTGATCGACGCTGCCGGCCAGCACCTTGCCCGCACAGGTGCTGCAGGCACCGGCGCGGCAGGAGCAGGGCAGATCCAGCCCCTTCTCTTCGGCGGCGTCAAGGATGTACTGATCATCGCCACAGGGGAAGCTGCGGCCGTCTTCGAGCGTGATCGTGTACGAAGCCATGGCGAGGCGATCGGGGCTGATCTCGTTCTAACCCTGTAACTGGACCAGGACGGTGATGGATGGGCTGATTAGCCTGAAACCATCTGAATGGGCAGGGTCCATGGCCGAGGCCTTCGCCGAACTGGAGCCCTATCTGAAGGCCCGACGGGAGGATCCATCGGCCCTGATTGAGCTGCTGAACCGGGCCCAGGAGCTCTACGGCCACCTGGGCGAGCCGTTGCTGCGCCACATCGCCACGGCCCTCGCCTTGCCCCTCAGCCAGGTTTTCGGCACCGCCAGTTTTTACCACCTTTTCCGCTTCCAGCCGCCGGCCCCGCACAGGGTGGTGGTCTGCACCGGCACCGCCTGCCACATCAAGGGGGCCGACCGGCTCGTGGCGGTGCTTGCGGAGGCAGAAGCCCCCATGGACAAGACCGTGGTGCGCTGCCTGGGCACCTGTGGTGGCGCGCCCCTGGTGGTGGTGGATGGCACGGTCTGGAGTCACCAGAGCGAGACCAGCCTGCGCCAGGGCTTGGGGAGCTTGCTGGCATGAGCGGCCCGTCCGTGGCCCTGCGTTGCTGCCGCTCGGCCGGTTGCCGGGCCTGTGGCAGCGAGCCCCTCCATCGCCAGTTGGCCGACGGGATCGAGCGGCGCCAACTGGGGGACCGGGTGCGGCTGCGCAGCGTGGGCTGCCTGGGGCCCTGCAGCGAAGGCCCCCTGCTGGCCCTGGATGTGGAGGGGGAGACCGGCCAGCTGTGGGCTGGCGTCAGCGGGGCTGACACCAACGATCTGCTCGACGCCCTCGCCGCCGGTCGGCCCGACGCCTGGTGCCCCGGAGGGGCCCGGAGGCTCGATCCAGCCCATCCCTTCTTCCGGCACCAGCGCCGCATCGTGCTGGAGAACTGCGGCCGCATCGACCCCGAATCGATCGAGGAGGCGATCGCCGCCGGGGCCTACCAGCAGCTGGGCCGCCTGCGCCGGCAAGGAACCCCCGAGGCCGTGATCGAGCAGATCCGCCGCAGTGGTCTGCGGGGCCGGGGCGGCGCCGGCTACCCCACGGGCCTGAAGTGGCAGACGGTGGCCCGCATGGCCGGCGAGCAGAAGGTGGTGATCGTCAACGCCGATGAGGGGGATCCCGGCGCCTTCATGGATCGCAGCGTGCTGGAGGGGGATCCCCACCGGGTGCTGGAGGGGATGGCCATCGCCGCCTTCGCCGTCGGCGCCCGGCTCGGCTTTCTCTACGTCCGCGCCGAGTACGACCTGGCCATCGCCCGTCTGCGCCTGGCCCTCCAGGAGGCCCGCCAGCGGGAGTTGCTGGGCGATCTGGCCATTGAGGTGCGGGTGGGGGCCGGGGCCTATGTCTGCGGTGAGGAAACGGCGCTGATCCACTCGATCGAGGGCCGCCGGGGCAGTCCCCGTCCCCGTCCCCCCTATCCGGCGGAGCACGGGCTCTGGGGCCGCCCCACCCTGATCAACAACGTTGAGACCTTCGCCAACGTGGTACCGATCCTGCGGGAAGGGGCCGACTGGTTCGCCGCCATCGGCACCGCCTCCAGCGCCGGCACCAAGGTGTTCTCCCTCACGGGAGATGTGCGCATGGCCGGGGTGATCGAGGTGCCCATGGGCACCCCCCTGGCCACCATCGCCCTGGAGATGGGCGGCGGTGCGCCCGATGGGGCGCGGATTAAGGCGGTGCAGACCGGTGGCCCCTCGGGCGGCTGCGTACCGGCGGAACACTTCGCCACACCGGTGGACTACGAATCGCTCAAGTCCCTCGGCACGATCATGGGCTCCGGCGGCATGGTGGTTCTCGATGAAACCGCCGACATGGTGGACATCGCCGCCTTTTTCATGGCCTTCTGCCGCGAGGAGTCCTGTGGCAAATGCGTGCCCTGCCGGGCCGGCACCGTGCAGCTGCACGAGCTGCTGCGCAAGCACCTGGAGCGGCGGGCCACGGCCGCGGACCTGACCCAGCTGGAGTCTCTCTGCTCCATGGTGGCGGCCACCAGCCTCTGCGGCCTGGGCCAGAACGCCCCCTCGCCGGTGCTCAGCACCCTGCGCCATTTCCGCGCCGAGTACGTCGCCCTGCTGCAGCCCACCGCACCCCCACCGCCATGAGCGTGGTCACCCTCACGATCGATGGCCATGCCGTGGCCATGGCGGCCGACGCCACCCTGCTGGAGGCCGCCCGGGACGTGGGCCGCCCCCTGCCCACCCTCTGCTTTCTGGAGGGGCTGAGCCCGGTGGCCGCCTGCCGCCTCTGCCTAGTCGAGATCGAGGGGGAGAGCCGGCCCCAGCCCGCCTGCGTCACCCCCGTGCGCGAGGGGCAGGTGGTGCGCACCGACACCCCTCTCCTGGCGGACCTGCGCCGCAGCGTGGTTGAGCTGCTGTTCACCGAGGGCAACCACGTCTGCGCCATCTGCGTGGCCAACGGCCACTGCGAACTCCAGGACCTGGCCGTGGCGGTGGGCATGGACCACAGCCGCCTTCCTTACCGCTTCCCGGAGTGGTCGGTGGATCTCTCCCATCCCCTCTTCGGGCTTGACCACAACCGCTGCATCCTCTGCACCCGCTGTGTGCGGGTGTGCGACGAGATCGAGGGGGCCCATGTCTGGGACGTGGGCTGGCGGGGCGAACACTGCCGCATCATCTCCGGCCTCCACCAGCCCTGGGGAGAGGTGGACGCCTGCACCGACTGCGGCAAATGCGTGCAGGTCTGCCCCACGGGCGCCCTGTTCCACAAGGGGGAGGGGACGGAGGAAAAACACGCCCACCCCGACCAGCTCCAGGCCCTGGTGAAGGCCCGCAGCCAGCGGTGGACCCCGTGAGCCGCCTGCGCTTTGCCACGGTCTGGCTGGCGGGCTGCTCCGGCTGCCACATGTCCTTCCTCGATCTCGACGAGTGGCTGCTCACCTTCGCCGAGCTGGCGGAGGTCGTCTACAGCCCGATCGGCTCCGATGTGAAGACGTACCCCGAAGGCGTCGACATCGCCCTGGTGGAGGGGGGGGTGGCCAACCGCGACAACCTGGAACTGATCCTTGAGGTGCGCGCGCGCACCCGCCTTCTGGTGTCATTCGGCGATTGCGCCATCACCGCCAACATCCCCGGCATGCGCAACATGCTCGGGGGGGCCGAGCCGGTGTTGCGCCGCGCCTACCTGGAGCTGGCCGATGGCTCCGCCACCCTGCCCCATGCCCCCGGCATCGTGCCGGAGCTGCTGGAGCGGGTATGGCCCGTGCATGAGGTGGTGCCGGTGGATGTCTACCTGCCCGGTTGCCCTCCGGATGCGGCCCGGATCCGTGCCTGCCTCGAACCCCTGCTACTCGGAAAGACGCCGGTGATGGAGGGTGCGGACATGATCCGCTTCGGCTGATGGAGAAGCGCACGATCCTGATCGATCCGGTGACCCGCATCGAGGGCCACGCCAAGATCTCGATCCACCTCGATGCGGGCGGTGCCGTCGAGAGCGCCCGCTTCCACGTGGTGGAGTACCGCGGCTTCGAGAAGTTCTGCGAGGGGCGGCCGTTCACCGAGATGGCGGCGATCACCGCCCGCATCTGTGGCATCTGCCCGGTGAGCCACCTGCTGGCTGCTGCCAAGACGGGCGACAAGATCCTGGCGGTGACGATCCCACCGGCGGCCGAGAAGCTCAGGCGGCTGATGAACCTGGCCCAGATCTGCCAGTCCCATGCCCTGTCGTTCTTTCACCTCAGCAGTCCCGACCTGCTGCTGGGCTGGGACAGCGACCCCGCCCAGCGCAATCTGTTCGGCCTCATCGCCGCCGACCCCGAGCTGGCCCGCTCCGGCATCCGCCTGCGCCAATTCGGCCAGAACCTGATCGAGGCCCTTGGCGGCCGCAAGATCCATGCCGCCTGGGCCGTGCCCGGGGGTGTGCGCACCCCCCTGGCACCGGAGGTGCGGGAGCACACCCTGGCCCAGCTGCCGGAGATGGTCACCATTGCCGAAGCCGCCCTGACCCTGTTCAAGCGCCTGCTGGATGAACGGCTGGGGGAGGAACTGGAGGTGTTCGGTTCCTTCCCCTCGCTGTTCATGGGCCTGGTGGGTCCGGATGGTCTGTGGGAGACCTATGGCGGCAGCTTGCGCATCATCGACAGCGCCGGGGCCGTGGTGGCCGAGGGTTGGAGTGAGGACGACTACGCCTCAGTGCTGGCCGAAGCGGTGGAGCCCTGGAGCTATCTGAAGTTCCCCTACGTGCGCTCCCTCGGGCCCGAGGCCGGCAGCTACCGGGTGGGCCCCCTGGCGCGCCTCAACGTCTGTGAGCGGATCGGCACCCCCAGGGCCGATGCGGAACTGATCGAGCTGCGCCAGCGGGGCGGCCGTGTGGTGACCGCCTCCTTCCTGTACCACCTGGCCCGGCTGATCGAGATCCTGGCCTGTCTTGAGGGGATCGAGGTGTTGCTGAACGACCCCGAGATCGGCGAGCGCCACGTGCGCGCCCGGGCCGGTGTGAATGCCCACGAGGCCGTGGGGGTGAGCGAGGCCCCCAGGGGCACCCTCTTCCACCACTACCGGGTGGATGGCGACGGCCTGATCGAGAAGGTGAACCTGATCATCGCCACGGGCCAGAACAACGGCGCCATGAACCGCACCGTCACCCAGATCGCCCGCCATTACCTCGATGGCGAACACCTGAGCGAAGCCCTGCTCAACCGGGTGGAGGCTGGCATCCGCTGCTACGACCCCTGCCTGTCCTGCTCCACCCACGCTGCTGGCTCGATGCCCTTGCAGGTGCGCCTGTACGGGCCCGGGGGGGAACTGCTGCAGGAGCGTCTCCGTGATTGACCCCATGGGGGCACCGATGGGGGCAGACCAGCTGGTGATCGGCATCGGCAACACCCTGCGCGGCGATGACGGTGTGGGTTGGCGGCTGGCGGAACAGGTGCGGGGCTGGAAGCGGCCCTTTCTGGAGGTGAGTGCCGTTCATCAGCTCACCCCGGAGCTGGCCCCCCGGCTGGCCGCCGCCGGCGAAGTGTTGTTCATCGACGCCTGCTTTGCCGATGACTGCTGGGCCCATGACGGTGCCCCCGGCCCCCGCCTGGAGCCCCTCGCGCCCGGCGACCGTGCCGGGGGTCATGCCCGCCTCAGCCACCACACCACGCCCGAGGCGTTGCTGGCCCTGGCGCAGCGGCTCTACGGCCGCAGGCCGCCGGCCTGGTGCCTGCGCATTCCCGCCCATGACGACCAGCTGGGGAGTCGCCTGTCGCCGGCCACCGCCGCCCAGCTGGGGCCGGCCCGACGGGCCCTGCGCCGCTGGCTCGATCGCCATGCATGAACTGGCCCTGATGGAGGAGGTGCGGCGCCTGGCGGAGGAGCGGGTCGCCGTAGAGGGGGCCCACCGCATCCACCGGCTGCACCTGCGGGTGGGCTCGATGGCGGGGGTGGACCCGCAGGCCCTGGCCTTCGCCTTCGAGGTGGTGATGCAAGGCGGAGCGGCCGAGGGCGCAACGTTGCGTCTCGAGGTGGTCCCCACCGCCTGTTTCTGCGGCCAGTGTGGGGAGGCATTCACCCCCTCCGATGTGATCTTCGCCTGCCCCCGCTGCGGCACCCTCAGCCGCCGAATCCTGCGGGGCCAGGAGTTGGAACTCGCCTCCCTGGAGATCTCCTGAGGACCCCATGTGCCGTGATTGCTCCTGCGGCCTCCCCGAAGCGCCCCCGCGGCGCACCGTCGTTTTGGAGGCGGGGTTGCTGGCCCGCAATGACCACCAGGCGACCCACAACCGCCAGCGTTTTGAAGCCCTGCAGCTGCCGGTGGTGAACGTGCTTTCGGCGCCCGGTTCCGGTAAGACCGCCCTGCTGGAGGCCCTCAGCCGCCGCTGGAACGGCCGCGTCGGGGTGATCGTCGGTGATCTGGCCACCGACAACGACGCCCGGCGGCTGCGCGAGGCTGGAGCTGACGCCGTGCAGATCACCACGGGCCAGGTCTGTCACCTGGAGGCCTCGATGGTGGAGCGGGCCTTCCAGCAGCTGGATCCGGCCAGCCTCGATCTGCTGCTGATCGAGAACGTGGGCAATCTGGTGTGCCCCGCTGCCTTCGATCTGGGGGAGGGGCGGCGGCTGGTGCTCATGGCCGCGGGCGAGGGAGAGGACAAACCCCTCAAGTACCCCGCCCTGTTCAAGTCGGCCGATGCCATCGTGATCACCAAGATTGATCTGGCCGCGGCGGTGGCGTTCGAGCGGGAGCAGGCCCTGGCCAACCTGGCCCAGGTGGCTCCCCAGGCGCGCATCTTCGAGGTCTCGGCCCGCACGGGTGAGGGCCTCGAGGCGCTGATGACCTGGCTGGGCGCGGACCCGAGCCGGGGTTGAGCCCATGGAGGCAGGGCTGATCAAGCGGCGCCGCCTGCGGTTGGAGATCGGCGGACTGGTGCAGGGGGTGGGCTTCCGTCCCCACTGCCACCGGCTCGCCCAGGAGCTGGGGCTGGGGGGCTGGGTCCGCAACGGCCCCGGCGGCGTGGAGCTGGAGCTGGAGGGGGAGACCAGCCCGTTGGAGCGGTTCGTGGCGCGCCTGACCCAGGAGCCCCTGGCCCACAGCCATTTGGAACGGCTGGAACGCCGCTGGCAGGAACCCTTGGGGGAAACCGGCTTCGCCATCAGGCCCAGTCCCCCGGACAGCGGCACCCCAGGGGCCCGTGGGGCCCGGGTGCCACCCGATCTGGCCCCTTGCCCGGCGTGCGTCGCCGAGCTGTTCGATGCCACGAACCGGCGCCACGGCTATCCGTTCATCAGTTGTTGCTCCTGCGGCCCCCGCCACAGCCTGGTGCTGGGCCTGCCGTTCGAGCGGGAGTGCACCACCCTGGTGGCCTTTCCCCTCTGCGCCGCCTGCCAACGGGAGTACGGGGACCCGGGCGACCGGCGCTTCCATGCCCAGACGATCGGCTGCCCCCACTGTGGTCCGCGACTGCGCTGGCATCCCCAGCCAGCAGGTGCCACTCCTGTTCAGCCAGACCCCCGCGTCAACGCCGTGGCCCAAGCAGTGGCGGCGTTGCGCCAGGGGCAGATCGTTGCGCTCAAGGGCCTGGGGGGCTTCCAACTGCTGGTGGATGCGGGCTCCGAGACGGCCGTGGGGGAGCTGCGGCGGCGCAAGGGTCGTCCGGCCAAGCCGCTGGCCGTGATGGTGGCTGATCTGGCGGCCGCGCGGGCGTTGGTGCCCCTGGCCCCCGGGGAAGGGGAGGCGCTGACCTCGGCGGTGGCTCCGATCGTGCTGCTGCGCTGCCCTGACCCGCCCGGAGGGATCGCCGAATCGGTGGCACCCGGCATGCCTGGTCTTGGGGTGATGCTGCCCTCCACGCCCCTGCACCACCTGCTGCTGCGGGCCTTCGGCGGCCCCCTGGTGGCCACCAGTGGCAACCGCTCCGGTGAGCCCCTCTGCTTCGAAGAAGACGACGCCCTCGAACGACTCGGCGCCATCGCCGATGGTTTTCTGTTGCACGACCGCCCCATCGCCCATCCCCTCGACGACTCCGTCCTTCAGGTGGTGAAGGGCGAGCCGTTGGTGCTGCGCCAGGCCCGGGGATTGGCACCCCTGGCCGTCGATCTGGATCCCCTGCTGCCGGCGGGCCTGGCCCTGGACGGGGTGCTGGCCCTGGGGGGCCAGCTCAAGAGCAGCGTGGCCCTGGGCCGCGGCCGCCAGGCCCTGCTCTCGGTCGCCGTCGGTGATCTGGGGACGGAGGCGGGCGAGGGGCGACTGCGGCGCACCATCGAGCGCTGGCAACGCCTGGAGGGGGTCAGCGCCACCCGCCTGGTCTGTGACCAGCACCGGGGCTACGTCTCCCACCGCATCGCCCACGAGCTAGCCGCCCACCAGGCGTCAGCAGCGCCCCTGGAGGTGCAACACCACCACGCCCATTTGCTGGCGGTGATGGCCGAGCACGGTCTGGCGGCGCCCCGGTTGGGGGTGGCCTGGGATGGGGCCGGCCAGGGCGATGACCACACCCTGTGGGGCGGTGAGCTGCTGCGGGTGGGCTCCGATGGTTGGCAGCGCCTGGCCCGGCTGCGGCCCTTCCCCCTGCCCGGGGGCGAGCGGGCCCTGCGGGAGCCGCGCCGGGCGGCCTGCGGACTCCTGTTCGCCGCTTACGGCGCCGGGGGGCTGGAGCGGTTGGGGCTGGATCCAGCCGCTGGTTTCAACGCCGACGAACGGTCCGTGCTGGCGGCGATGCTGGGCCGAGGCGCCCTGAGCCCCCTCTGCTCCAGCATCGGGCGCCTGTTCGATGCGGTGGCCGCCCTGCTGGGCCTGTGCCCGATCAACCGCTTCGAGGCGGAGGCGGCCCTGCGGCTGGAGGCGGCCGCCTGGCGTTGGCGGGATCGGTGGTCAGGGTCGCCGCCCGCTCCGCAGACCGGTGGTTTCCGGCTGCAGGCCTGCAGCTCCGGTGTTCCCCTGGAGCTGGATTGGGCCCCCCTGCTGGAACGCCTGCTGGAGCAGCGGGACGGGGGCGAGCCCATCGAGGCAATCGCCCATGGATTTCACCTCGATCTGGGCCAGGTCCTGGTGGACCTGGCCCAGCGGCTAGGGGCCCGCGAGCTGCTGCTGGCGGGGGGGTGCTTCCAGAACCGGCTGCTGGTGGAGCTGGCCGAGCTGGCCCTGGGGCGGGCCGGCATCCGGGTGGTGCGGCCGGTGCGCCTGCCCTGCAATGACGGCGCCCTCGCCGTTGGTCAGCTGCTGGCGGCGGCCATGAAGGGAGACGCAACACTCGGCTGCCTGTCTTCTCAGACGCCCCAATAACCGGAAGGGCCCCTGGGCCCGCTCCGTCTGGCCGGGAGGCCCCTGATGTGTCTGGCGGTACCCGGTGAGTTGATCCGCATCGAGGAGCACGCCGATCCCCTTTGGCGCACGGGACAGGTGAGCTTCGGCGGAATCCTGCGTCAGGTGAGCCTGGCCTGTGTGCCCGAGGCCCGGGTGGGCGACCAGTTGCTGGTGCACGTGGGCTTCGCCCTTGGGGTGTGGGACCCCGACGACGACGGGGAGGAGCCATGACCACCACCCTCGACGCTGCCAAGGACGCCAACTTGACTAACGCAGTTGCCACCGCAGTGGCCACGATCGATGCCAACGAGGCGGTGGCCCGGGTGGCCTACCGACTGAGTGAGGTGGTGGCGATCTATCCGATCACCCCGGCCACCCCCATGGGGGAGTGGGCCGATGCCTGGTCCGCCGCAGGGCGCAGGAACCTCTGGGGCACCGTACCCCTGGTGGAGGAGATGCAGGGGGAGGGTGGCGCCGCGGGGGTGGTGCACGGCGCCCTGCAGAGCGGCGCCCTGACCACCACCTTTACGGCGTCCCAGGGGGTGCTGTTGATGCTCCCCAACCTCTACCGCATCGCCGGTGAACTCACCGCCTGTGTGATCCATGTGGCTTCGCGGGCCCTGGCCACCTCGGCCCTGTCGATCTTCGGCGACCACAGCGATGTGATGGTCACCCGGGGCACCGGTTGCGCCCTGCTCTGCTCAGCTTCGGTGCAGGAGGCCGGCGATTTCGCCGCCATCGCCATGGCCGCCACCCTGGCCTGCCGCCTTCCCTTCCTCCATTTCTTCGACGGTTTCCGCACGTCCCACGAGATCCAGCGGGTGTCGTTGCTCAGCGACGACGACCTGCGCCGGCTCCTGCCCCAGGCGCTGGTGGAGGAGCACCGCCGCCGGGGCCTGAGCCCCGACCGGCCGGTGGTGCGCGGCACCAGCCACAACCCCGACGTGGCCTTCCAGGCCCGCGAAGCGGTCAACCCCTTCATCGATGCCGCGCCGGCGGCCGTCCAGGCGGCCATGGACCGCTTTGCGGCCCTGACAGGCCGCAGCTACCACCTCTTTGAGTACCACGGCGCCGTCGATGCCGATCGGGTGGTGGTGCTGATGGGCTCCGGCTGCGAGACGGCCCAGGAGACGGTGGATGCCCTGATGGCCCACGGCGAGCGGGTGGGGGTGCTCAAGGTGCGCCTGTTCCGCCCCTGGAGCAGTGCGGCCCTGGTGGCGGCCCTGCCCAAGAGCGTGCGGGCCGTGGCGGTGCTGGACCGCTGCAAGGAACCGGGCAGCGGCGGGGAACCCCTCCACCTGGAGGTGGTCAATGCCTTGGCGGAAGCCTGGCCCGGGCCGCTGCCCAAGGTGGTGGGGGGCCGCTACGGCCTGGCCTCCAAGGAGTTCACCCCCGCGATGGTGAAGGCGGTGCTGGATCACCTCGGGGGAGAGGCTCCTCTGAACCACTTCACGGTCGGCATCGACGATGACCTCACCCATCGCTCCCTGCCGGTCGATGAAGGCTTCGACACCGAGCCCGTCGAGGTGTTCCGCGCCATTGTCTACGGCCTCGGCTCCGACGGCACCGTCGGTGCCAACAAGAACGCGATCAAGATCATCGGCGAGGCCACCGGTCAGCAGGTCCAGGGCTATTTCGTCTACGACTCCAAGAAATCCGGGTCGGTCACGGTGTCGCACCTGCGGTGTGGCCCCGGGCCGATCCGCTCCAGCTATCTGATTCGCCGAGCCCAGCTGATCGCTTGCCACCACTGGGATTTTCTTGAGCGCTTCGATGTGCTGGAGGCGGCCATGCCCGGGGGAATCCTGCTGCTGAACAGCCCCTGGCCGGCGCAAGCCATCTGGGGGAAATTGCCGGAGCGGGTGCGTCAGCAGGTGCTGGCCAAGGGGCTCCGGGTGCACGCCATCGATGCCTCCTGCCTTGCCAGGGAGCTGGGGCTGGGGCCCGCCATTAACACCCTGATGCAGACCTGCTTTTTCGCCCTTGCCGGCGTGATGCCGATGGAGCAGGCCCTGGAGGCGATCCGCGCCGCCATCCGCCACAGCTATGGCCGCAAGGGGGAGCGGATCGTGGCGGCCAATCTGGCGGCGGTGGAGGCGGCCCTGGAGCACCTATCCCCGGTGACGCCTGCGCCGACACAGCCTGAGGCCGCAGGCACCAGCAGCGCCCTTGGCGATCGCCTGGCGGCGGCGCCTCCGTACGTTCAACAGGTGGTGCGGCCCCAGCTGGAGCGCCAGGGGGACCGGTTGCCCGTCAGCGCCCTCGCTGCCGATGGCACCGTGCCCTGCGGCACCGCCCGCTGGGAGAAGCGCAACATCGCCGAGTCGATTCCGGTCTGGGATCCCGAGGTCTGCGTGCAGTGCGGCAAGTGCGTCATGGTCTGCCCCCATGCCGTGATCCGGGCCAAGGTCTTCGATCCGGCTGCGTTGGCCACCGCCCCGGCCGCCTTCTTGAGCACGGGGGCCATCGATCACCACTGGGAAGGCCAGAGCTTCAGCCTGCAGGTGGCCGCTGAGGACTGCACCGGCTGCGGCATCTGCGTCGACGTCTGTCCCGCCCGCAACCGCGCTGAACCACGATTCAAGGCGATCACCATGGAGCCCCAGCGGCCCCTGCGGGAGCAGGAGCGCCTCAACTGGGATTTCTTCCTGCAGTTGCCCGAGGTCGATCGCCGCAGCCTCCATCAGGGGCACATCAACCAGCAGCAGCTGCAGCAGCCCCTTTTCGAGTTCTCAGGCGCCTGTGCCGGCTGTGGCGAAACGCCCTACATCAAGCTCGCCAGCCAGCTGTTCGGCGACCGCATGGTGGTGGCCAACGCCACGGGCTGCTCCTCCATCTACGGCGGCAGCCTGCCCACCACCCCCTGGAGCGCCAACGGCGACGGCCGCGGCCCCGCCTGGTCCAATTCCCTGTTCGAGGACAACGCCGAGTTCGGGCTGGGGTTGCGCCTGGGGCTCGACCAACGGCGCGAGCTGGCTCGCGAGCTGCTGCGCCAACTCTCGGCCCCGCCGGCCCAGGGGGGGCCTCCGCCGGTGGCCCCTGCCCTGGCCCAGGAGCTCCTGGAGGCGGAGCAGGGCGATGAGCCGGGCATCTACGACCAGCGCCAGCGGGTGGTGGCCCTGCGACGGATCCTGGTGGCGGCCCAGGTGGGGCCGGAGCCGGATCAGCGCCTCGCCAGCCTGCTGGAGCTGGCCGATGATCTCGTCAAGCGCAGCGTCTGGATCATCGGCGGCGACGGCTGGGCCTACGACATCGGCTTCGGGGGCCTCGACCAGGTCTTTGCCAGCCACCACGACGTCAACATCCTGGTGCTCGACACCGAGGTGTACTCCAACACCGGCGGCCAGATGTCGAAGGCCACCCCCATGGGGGCCGTGGCCAAGTTCGCCAGCGGCGGTAAGCCGATGGCCAAGAAGGATCTCGGCCTGATCGCCATGACCTATGGCCATGTCTACGTCGCCAGTGTCGCCATGGGGGCCAAGGACACCCACACCCTGCGGGCATTCCTGGAGGCGGAGTCCTACCCCGGTCCCTCCCTGATCCTGGCCTACTCCCATTGCATCGCCCACGGCATCGACATGGCCAAGGGCCTGCAGCAGCAGCGCCTGGCGGTCGATTCGGGCCGCTGGCTGCTTTACCGCCACGATCCCCGCCGCGCCGCCAGGGGGGAGTCCCCCCTGGTGGTGGATTCGGCCTCCGCCCAGGTTCCCCTGGCGGAGGCCATGGCGACGGAGAACCGCTTTCGCATGCTGGGCTGGAGCCAGCCGGAGCGGGCCCGGGAGCTCAGCCGCCAGGCCCAGGCGGATGTGGAACGGCGTTGGCAGCTCTATCAGCGTCTGGCCGAGCCGCCGGTCGGCTCCCCGCCAGCGGTGGGGGCTTCTGGGCAGGAGGGATCGCCATGACCTCCGTGGACCTCTCCACCACCTGGATGGGCCTGCCCCTGGCCTCCCCTTTGGTGGTGGGCGCCTGCGGCCCGTTGAGCGCCGATCCTGACCGCATTCCCCTGCTGGCGGAGCAGGGGGCCGCCGCCGTGGTGCTCCATTCACTCTTTCTTGAGCAGGTGGAGCGGGACTGGCAGGAGTGGCAGCACCACCAACTTCAGGGCAGCGAGAGCTATGCCGAATCGCTCAGCTACCAGCCGCCCGTCGATCCCAGCCACCTCGGCCTGGAGGGCTATCTCCATGACATCGAAACCGCCCGCCGGCGGGTGGACATTCCGATCATGGCCAGCCTCAACGGTGTACACCCCGGCCACTGGCAGGAGGCGGCCCGGGCAATCGAGCAGGCCGGCGCCAGCGCCCTGGAGCTCAACCTCTATGCCGTGCCCACCGACACCAGCTTGAGCGCTGCCGCCATCGAAGCCGAACAGGAGGAAATCGTGCGCTCCGTCTGCGGGGCGGTGGCCCTGCCGGTGGCCGTCAAGCTCAGCCCCTACTACACGAACCTGACCTCCATGGCCCAGCGCTTCCAGGCGGCCGGGGCCCAGGGCTTGGTGTTGTTCAACCGCTTTCACCAACCGGATATCGACATCGACACCCTCTCGATCTGCGCCGACCGCTTGCTCAGTTCCCCGGCCGATCTGCGCCCCCCCCTGCGCTGGATCGCCCTGCTGGAGGGCAGGGTCCCGGTTGACTTCGCCGCCAGCGGCGGCATCGACACCGCCGCCGACGTGGTCCGTCTGCTCATGGTGGGTGCCCGCATCACCCAGGTGGTGAGCTGCCTGCTGCGCCATGGTCCTGCCCACCTGCGGCGGCTGGAGACCGATCTGCGCACCTGGCTGGAGGAGCATGACCATGGCTCCCTGCGCCAGCTGCAGGGCTGCATGGGCCAGCGGCGTTGCCCCGATCCCCAGGAGTACGAGCGGGCCCAGTACATCCGGGCCTTAGGCAGCTACACACCCTCCGCCTGGCCTGAATCCCGGCAGGCCCTGCGGGCGACGACCCGGCAACAGCCGTGAGTCAAGAAACCGAGCAGGCCCAGGCGCTGCTGGCGGCGATCCGGAAGCGCCAGAGCCAGCCCTGGACCCTGATGGAGGTCTGCGGCGGCCAGACCCACGCCATCCTGCGCCATGGTCTCGACCAGCTGTTGCCGCCTGAACTGGAGCTGATCCACGGTCCCGGCTGTCCGGTCTGCGTTACGGCCGCCGCGGTGGTGGATCGGGCCCAGGAACTGGCCGCCACCCCCGGGGTGATCCTCTGCTCCTACGGCGACATGCTGCGGGTGCCCGGGTCCGGCCCCAGCGATCTGCTGGGGGTGCGGGCCGCGGGCGGACAGGTGCGGGTCGTCTACTCCCCCCTCGACGTGCTGGCGATCGCCCGCGATCACCCCCTGAGCACGGTGGTGTTTCTGGCGGTGGGGTTCGAGACCACCGCCCCCGCCACGGCCCTGCTGGCCCACCGCGCCTGGAGCGAGGGGATCGGAAACCTGGCGCTGCTGGTCTCCCTGGTGCGGGTGCCGCCTGCCATGGAAGCGATCCTGGCGGCGCCGGGGAGCCGCGTCCAGGGTTTTTTGGCAGCGGGCCATGTGGCGGCCGTGATGGGCACCGAGGAGTACGGGTCGCTTGCGGATCGCCACCGGGTGCCGATCGTGGTCACGGGTTTCGGCCTGATCGAGCTGTTGCAGGGGGTGCTGTGCTGCGTCACCCAGTTGGAGGAGGGTTGCCATGGCGTCGAGAACGCCTACCCCACTGGCGTCCGGATGGGGGGCAACCCGGTGGCGCGGCAGCTGGTCGAGCAGGTGCTCGAACCCTGCGATCAGACCTGGCGCGGCCTGGGGGTGCTGCCCGCCGGCGGCCTGCGCCTGCGCCCCCCCTACGACCGGCTCGACGCCACCCGACTGCTGCCGTTGGGACCGGTACGGGCACCGGAGCTGGTGGAGTCACCCTGCATCAGTGGCCGGGTGCTGCAGGGCTTGGCCCGACCCAGTGACTGCCCCAGCTTCGGCGTTGGCTGCACCCCCGATCGGCCCCTGGGGGCGCCGATGGTGTCCTCGGAGGGGGCCTGCGCCGCCTACCACCGCTACCGCCTTGAACAGGTGATCGCGAGCCGTTGAACCCAGGCTGTCCCATGCCCAGCGATCCCATCGGCACGGTGCAACTGGGCCACGGCGGCGGTGGGCGCCTCAGCCGCCAGCTGCTGGAACAGTTGATCCTGCCCCGGTTCGCCCCGGCTGGTGGGGTTCTCCTCGATGCCGCCCTGCTGCACCCGCCTGACGGGCGGCTGGCCTTCAGCACCGACAGCTACGTGGTGCGCCCCCTGTTTTTCCCCGGCGGGGACATCGGTGCGATGGCGGTGATCGGCACGGCCAACGATCTGGCGATGGTGGGTGCCCGTCCCCTTGCCATCAGCCTCTCCCTGATCCTGGAGGAGGGGCTGCCGCTCGCCACCCTGGAGCGGGTGCTCGATTCGGTGGCGGCGGCGGCGGCGCTCTGCGGGGTGGCGGTGGTGACCGGTGACACCAAGGTGGTGGAGCGGGGCAAGGGGGACGGGATGTACCTCAACACCGCCGGCATCGGGTGTGTCGATCCTTCCCTGGCGATCGGCCCCGCGGCCATCCGCGCCGGGGACGCGATCCTGGTGAGCGGGGATCTGGGCCGCCATGGCGTGGCGATCCTGGCGGCCAGGGGCGAGCTGGGCCTCACCAACAGCCTGCCCAGTGACCTGGCACCGCTCCAGGGGGTGGTGCAGGAAATGGTGGGCGCCGGGCTGGAGATCCATGCCCTGCGGGACCTCACCCGGGGGGGGCTGGCCGCCGCCCTGGAGGAGATCGCTGCTGCCGCCGGCCTGGCGATGGTGGTGCGGGAGACGGAACTGCCGGTGGCGCCGGCCGTGTGCGGGGCCTGCGATTTGTTGGGGCTCGAGCCGATCGCCATGGCCAACGAGGGGCGATTTCTGCTGATGGTGCCCGAATCCCAGGCCGTGGACGCCCTGGCCCTGTTGCGCCGCCACCAGCCCTCGGCCCAGTGGATCGGCCAGGTGGAGGGGCTGGAGCTGGGGCGGAGGGAGGGGCGGGTGCGCCTCGAGAACGCCCTGGGCGTCAGGCGTTTACTGGATCCAGGCCGCGGCGAGCAGTTGCCACGGATTTGCTGAGCCAGCAGATTTGCTGAGCCAGCAGATTTGTTGAGCCAGCAGCTTCAGGCCTAGTAGCCGAACATCTGGTTCATGCCCTGGTAGGGGTTGTATTCGTCCCAGCCGGGGCTGGCGTCGTTCAGAAGGCCGTAGCGGGCGGCCTCATCGTTGAAGAGGGTGTTGCCCTCCGGACGGGTGTCGCAGGTGATGCCGCCTCCCGCGACCGGCACGCAGTTGTCGAAGCGCACATTGGCCCCGGCGGAGAGGGGGGCCAGCAGCAGGCCAAGAACAATGAACCCACGGAGTTTGAACGCCATGATCCCTGGGGCCTGTTTAGGGGGATGATGGCAGACGCCTAAGCGCCTGCAGCGATGTACACCGATTGGACCGCCGTCATCCTGCTCCTGTTGACCGCCGTGCCCCTGGGGGTGGTGGTGGCCACCGCCGTGTTCTTCATCTGGAAAAAGCGGAAGCAATCCCTGCGTTGACGGAGATCTCAGCGGGAAGGGGGGACTGCGTGTCGGCCCCCGTCCTGGCTGGGGCCGCCTGATCCAGCTCAGTCCGGCGTTGCAGCAACCTCGCCAGCTCAGGGCTGGCGTTGAACTGGGGCAGCACCCCCTGACCGATGCACTCCAGACAGGTGCGGAACCTGTGGTGATTCATCCGCAGGACTCCACTGCCACCGCAGGTGGGGCAGGGGAGGCGATCACGCTTGGACGGCGATGGATCGTGAGACGTGCTCATCGATGAAGGTCTTAACTCCTCCAGTGTGGTTGTCCATGGGGCCTCCAATCCCGAAGGATTCCTTAAGTCTTTGCCACCGGCTGGTCCCCTCCCCGCTCTGCCTCAGCCCCCTGCCTGCCTCAGCGCCCGATCGAAGGACGCCACACTCAGCTCCCTCGCCAGCTCCTCGGCGGTGAGCTCCGCCCCCGCGGGCACCAGAGCGAGGCTCGCCGCCAGCAGCCCGATCACCTGGGGGGCCTCCAGCCCCTGCGACCGCCAGGCGGCCAACCCCTCGGCGCCTGAGCGCTTGGCCAGGCGCTCCCCTGCCGTCGACCGCCATAGGGGCACGTGGGCATAGCGGGGAGCCGTTCCGCCCAGGGCTTCCATCACCGCCACCTGGGGGGCGGTGGAGGCCCAGAGGTCCTCCCCCCGCACCACCGTGCTGATGCCCAGATCCAGTTCGTCCACCGCCGTGGCCAGGTGGTACGCCAGCACCCCATCGGCCCGGCGCAGCGCCGGATCCCCCACTTCAGGGGCCGCGAGCCTCACTCCGGGCGCGGCCAGCCGTTCATGCCAGTGGATGGTCCCGTCCGGCAGCGCCAGACGCCAACTGGGGAGCCGGCGGTCTTCGGGGCCCCAGTGGGGGGTGGGCTGGTCAGGCCCCTGGCGACAGGTGCCCGGGTAGACCGGTGTCTCGCCATGGGGCGCCGACGGATCCGCCAGCATCCTGCGGCTGCAGCGGCAGGGATAGAGCAGGCCGGCCCGGCGCAGGGTGGAGAGCACGGAGCCGTAGAGCCCTCGGCGCTCGCTCTGGCGTACCAGGGGGCCATCCCAGCCCAGGCCGAGCCAGTCCAGGTCCGCCAAGATGGAGGCCTCGGCCCCGGGGCGGTTGCGGGGACGGTCGAGGTCGTCGATCCGCAGCCGCCACTGGCCACCGTGCAGGCGGGCATCCAGCCAGCTCAGCAGGGCGGTGCGCAGGTTGCCCCGGTGCAGGGCCCCCGTGGGCGAGGGGGCGTAGCGTCCGCGATAGGGGGCCCCTGATCCTGTTGGGCCCAGGCTCAGCCGCTGGCGCAGGTGGAGCGGCAGGGGGAGGGAGGCCCCTGCCATGGGAGCCCCACTAAAAAGGCGGCCCGAGGAGCCGCCCATCTCAACCGCCAAGACGGTGGGGTTATTTCTTCTTGCCCTTGGGCTTGGCGGACTCGGTCTGCACGCGATCCTTGAACTGTTTGCCTGCCGTGAAGGCGGGGACGTGCTTGGCGGGGATGGCGATCTTCTCGCCGGTCTTGGGGTTCAGACCCTGACGGGCGGAGCGCTCGCGGGATTCGAACGAGCCGAAGCCCAGGATCGACACCTTTTTGCCTTCCACCACCGAGTCGACAATGGTTTCGATCAGGGCGTCCACCACTTCGGCGACGTCGGTCTTGGTCTGCTCGGTGCGGGCTGCAACGAGATTGACGAGATCAGCTTTGTTGGTCATCGGAAACGGAATTCTCCGGGTCAGCGGGAGCCGGGCGGGTCGGAGAGTCCCTTGCGGCCATGGGTTGAGCGCGCCAATCGTATGGGTCTTCGCTGATGCAGGCAACCGTAAAAGCCATCAGAGACAACGTTTTGGCCTGATTTGCTGCCGAATCGGGTCCCTTGAGTGCCTGGGAACACAGATTTCAGCCCTTCGTTGCCACCTCCCGCAACAGTTCTTCCAGCAGATCGCGGCCGTTCTCGATCAGCCGCCCACCCCGCAGGGCCCCCAGGGCGGCGCCGGAGGCGATCCAGGCCGGGGAACCGGGGGGCAGCCATGCCCCCAGGCGCTCCAGGCTGCGCAGCTGGCGGGGCCAGTGGAAGGTGCGGGAGGTGCGCAGGGGGGCGGCGCGGCCCACTCCGGTGGGTACCAGCAACCGCCCGCAGAACAGGATGTCTGACTCGGTTGCGTGGACGACGGAGGCTCCGGGGCTGGGGCCCGGTGTCCATAGCAGCCGCAGCCCGCTGAGGGGCTCCGCCTCCTGGCCGAAAATCTCCAACCGCTTCACCCCGGGCAACAGGAAGGCCTCCTGCTCCTGCACCAGCACCGGCCAGTCCAGGGACTCCTGGAACCGCCGGCAGCGGCCATGCCCCTCGCGGCTGGTGAGCAGGATTTGTCCCACCCCCTTTTGCCTCAGGAAGGCCAGGTTGGCCTCAGTGAAACCGGGGCAGTCGATCAGCACACCTCCGGCGCCTGTCTCCAGCCACCAGGCGGTGCCCCCCTGGCTGTCGCGGCTGGGGGCGAACACCCACAGCCCTTGCCGCACCGCCTGGGGCGGACGTCCGGCCTCCATCGGGGCGCCTGCCAGTCCCTGCTCTTCAGCCTCGTCGGCCATGGGTTCGCTCGATCCGGGTCATCGGCCTAGCTTGGGTCAGCCACTCGCACGGTCCCTTGGCGTCGATCCGATTGGGACAGCCCTGGCCCCTGGGTGCGAGTGTCACCACCCATGGCGTGAATTTTTCGGTGGTGGCCCCCCTGGCCACCCGGGTGGAGCTGCTGCTGTTCGAGCACGGCGCCTCCCCGGAGCCGGAACGGATCATTCCCCTGGATCGCCGCCACCGCTCAGGCGACCACTGGCATGTGGAGGTGCGGGGCCTGGGACTGGGGACCCTCTATGGCTACCGGGTGTTTGGTCCGCTGCAGCCCGGCCAGCACAGCTTCAACCCCTCCAAGGTGCTTTTGGATCCCTGCGCCAGGGCCATCGGCGGCTGGGAGGTCTACCGACGGGGCGATGGCGCCGGTGCTGCCCCGAATACGGCCACCTGCCTCAAGGGGGTGGTGACCGAGCGGGATCGCTTCGATTTCGATCTCGCCCCGAGGCCCCGCCACAGCTGGCAGCGCACCGTGATCTACGAGCTGCACGTGGGAGGGATCACCCAGGGGCCGGGCTCTCCGGTGGAGCGGGCGCTCCAGGGCACCTACCTGGGGCTGATCGAGGTGCTCCAGGGCCTGCGCGACCTGGGGGTCACCACCCTGGAGCTGCTGCCGGTGATGGCCTTCGATCCCCACGATGCCCCCCCTGGCCGCCGCAACTACTGGGGCTACAGCCCCCTGAGCTGGTTGGCCCCCCACCACGGCTATGGGGCCGGCAGCGATCCACTCACCATCCGCGATCAGGTGCGCCGGCTGGTGACGGCCTGCCACCAGCTCGGGCTGGAGGTGCTGGTGGACGTGGTTTACAACCACACCACCGAAGGCAACCAGGAGGGCCCCACCCTCAGCTGGCGCGGTTTTGATGACCGCCTGTACTACCACCAGACCGCCAAGGGGGACTACCTCGATGTGAGCGGCTGCGGCAACACCGTGGCGGCCAACCGTCCCCTGGTGCGGCGGCTGATTTTGGAGTCGATGCGCTGCTGGGCCCTGGAGCTGGGGGTGGATGGCTTTCGTTTCGACCTGGGCATCGCCCTCTCCCGCGGCGAGGGACTCACCCCCCTGGATCACCCGCCCCTGTTCGAGGACATTGAGGCGGACCCGGAACTGAGCGACCTCAAGCTGGTGAGCGAGCCCTGGGACTGTGGCGGCCTCTACCGACTGGCGGACTTCCCGGCCAGGCGGGTGGCCACCTGGAACGGCCGTTTCCGCGACGACCTGCGCCGCTTCTGGAAGGGGGATGAGAAAACCTGCTGGGCCCTGGCCCAGCGGCTGAATGGCAGTCCGGATCTGTTCGGGGGGCAGCCGGCCGAGGCGGGCCGTTGCGTCACCTTCATCACGGCCCACGACGGCTTCACCCTGGCGGACCTGGTCAGCTACGACCGCAAGCACAACCTGGCCAACGGCGAGGACGACCGCGACGGCGACAACCACAACAACAGCTGGAACCATGGCGTCGAGGGCCCCAGCAGCGACCAGGCGGTGCGAACCCTGCGGGAGCGCCAGATGCGCAATCTGCTCGCCACGCTGCTCCTGGCGCCAGGGGTGCCCATGCTGCTGATGGGCGACGAGGTGCGCCGCAGCCAGGGGGGCAACAACAACGCCTGGTGCCAGAACAATCCCATCGGCTGGATGCACTGGCAAACGGACGGGGCCGATCGGGCTCTGCGGCAGTTCTGCCGCCGGCTGCTGCACCTGCGCCAACGGCTGGCGCCGTTCCTCAACCCCGAAGCGATGGGATCGGAGAAATCCCAGCTGCAGCGCCATTGGCATGGGGTGGAGCTGAACGCTCCCGACTGGGCCAGCTGGTCCCACTCGCTGGCCTGGAGTCTGGAGTCGCCGCAGCGGGGGCCCCTGCTGTGGTGCGGCATGAATGCCTATTTCGAAGCCATGCACTTCGATCTGCCCCCCTGCTCCGGTGGCTGGCTGCGGGTGATCGACACCGCCCTGCCCGCCGGTCAGGACCTGCCCGAGGATCCAGAACTCTGGCGTCCGCCGGGGGCGCCGCTGGAGAGCCGCAGCCTGATGCTGCTGGTGGCAGCACCCCTGCTGGCGGGGGTGAGGCTGTAAGGGAAGCGGGCGGCGGGAATCGAACCCGCATCATCAGCTTGGAAGGCTGAGGTTTTACCACTAAACTACGCCCGCAGCAGTACAAACGTACGGCGGCTGCCTGGATCGGCTGCAGCATTATGGCCTCCGTGCGAACCGCGCTCGCTTGATCTCCACCGCCTTCAGTGGCTCTGACGCCGCTGACCTGTCGGCTCCAGCCCAACGCCGCATGGTGTGGGCCTATGGCTTCGGCGACGCGGGCACAGGCCTGGCGGCCACCCTGCTGGGTTTCTACCTCTTCGTTTTCTACACCTCCATCGCCGGCCTGCCCGCCTGGATGGCCGGGCTGGTGTTGATGATCATCAAGGTGTGGGATGGCATCAACGATCCGTTCATCGGCTGGTTGAGTGACCGCACCGAGAGCCGCTGGGGCCCGCGTATCCCTTGGATCGCCCTCAGCGCCATCCCCCTGGGCCTTGGCATGGCGGCGGTCTGGTGGGTGCCCGGCGGCGGCCTCTGGCAGCGGTTCCTGATCATCGTGGCCATCCAGGTGCTGGCCCAGGGGCTCTACACCTGCGTCAACCTCCCCTATTCCGCCCTGGCAGCGGAACTGACCGCCTCCACGCCCCTGCGCACCCGCCTGAACGCGGCCCGCTTCACCGGCTCGATCCTTGCGGGGCTGGCGGGGCTGGTGATCGGGGCGCTGTTGGTGCAGCGGGGTGCCGGGGGCTATCGGCTGATGGGTGGGTTCACCGGTGTGATCATTGCCGGCACCTCCCTGTTCTGTGCCTGGGGGCTCGCGCCCTTCGCCAGCGCCTGCCAACGGCCCTCGGGCCAGTCCGAGCCCATCCTCCAGCAGCTGCGGCGGCTGAGCCGTAACGGTCGTTTTGTCCGGGTGCTGGCCCTCTACCTGCTGCTTTGGTGCGGTCTGCAGTTGATGCAGCCGGTGTCCCTGATCTACCTGGGGGTCGTGATGCACCTACCGGAGAGCTGGAGCACCTGGATCCTGCTGCCCTTCCAGCTCAGTGCCCTGGCCGGTCTGCAGATTTGGAGCCGCGTTTCCTATCACCGCGGCCGGGTTCTCGCCCTGCGCTGGGGCGGGGGCCTTTGGATCGCTTCCTGCCTGGTCGCCATGGTGCTGGTTCCCCTGGATGCCGCCGTTTCGCCCCTCGGGTCGATGGCCAATGGCCTCAAGCTGGTGGCCCTGGTGGTCACCATCCTGGTGCTGGGGGTGGGGGCCTCCACCGCCTATCTGATCCCCTGGGCCCTCCTGCCCGATGCCATCGATGCCGATCCCGACAAGCCCGCAGGGCTCTACACGGCCTGGATGGTGGTGACCCAGAAGCTGGGCATCGGCCTGGCGGTGTTCCTGTTGGGCAACATCCTCAGCCTCAGCGGTTACCAGGCGAGCCTGGCCCAGCTGCAGCCGTCCAGTGCCCTGTTCACCATCCGCCTGAGCATGGGGTTGATCCCCGCCCTGCTGGTGGTGCTGGGTCTGGTGGTGATGCGGCGCTGGCCGGAGCGGGGCCTGCACGCCCACCACGGCCTGTCGTGAGGGCCCCCCGTTGGCTGCGGAGGCTGGGCGCCAGCGCCCTGATCGGCGGCCAGGCGATGGCCGCGATCGCCCGCGGCCGTATCAACGCCAATGAGCTGTTGGAGCAGATGCTCGAGGCCGGCCCCGGCAGTTTCCTGATCGTCTTCATTACCGGTCTGGCTTCCGGCACGGTGTTCAACATTCAGGTGGCCGCCGAGCTCACCAAGCAGGGGGCCGGCTCCACGGTGGGCGGCATCCTGGCCATCGGCTTGGCCCGGGAGATCGCCCCCCTGCTCAGTGCCACCTTGATCACGGGGAAGGTGGCGACCGCCTACGCCGCCCAGCTGGGCACCATGAAGGTCACCGAGCAGATCGACGCGATCACCATGCTGCGTACGGACCCGGTGGAGTACCTGGTGGTGCCGCGGTTGGTGGCCATGGTGGTGATGGCTCCGGTGCTGTGCCTGTTGTTCTTTTCCGTGGCGGTGTGGTCCGGTCAGCTCAGCAGTACGGCCCTCTACGGGATCCCTCCCCAGGTGTTCTGGAACTCGGTGCGCACCTGGATGCAGCCCTCCGATCTGCCCTCCATGCTCATCAAGGCGGTGGTCTTCGGCCTGCTGATCGCCGTGATCTCCTGCGGTTGGGGGCTGACCACCAAGGGTGGGCCGAAGGAGGTGGGCACCAGCACCACCGGTGCCGTGGTGATGATCCTGGTCACGGTGGCCCTGGTGGACGTGTTGCTCACCCAGATCCTGTTTGGTTCCTGAGGGTTGGCCGATGACAATGGATCCCATGGTTTCCTCCCCCCCCTCCCCAGACCCCGCAGACGGCTCGATCCTCGAGCCTTCCTACGGCGTGGCCCTCGGCGTGATGGCGCTCGGCCTGTTGCTGCTGCCTGCGGCCCTGCTCTGGGGCCCCGCCCTTTGGGCCGCCCTGCTGATCGTGGTGTTTGGTTTGTTCCTGCTGCTGCAGACCGTCCTGCTGCGGCTCCAGTTCACCGAGCTGGATCTGGTGGTGTGGCGTCAGGGGGCCGTGCTGCGGCGCTTCCCCTATGCGGAGTGGCTCACCTGGACGATCTTCTGGTCGCCCTTGCCGGTGTTGTTCTATTTCCGTGAACAGCGCAGCATCCATTTCCTGCCGGTGCTGTTCGATGCCACTGAACTGCGGCGCCAGCTCAGCCTCCACGTGCCATGACCGATCTCCCCAGCGCCGATCTCCCCGGCCTCGATCCCCCCTCTGTCGACCCCACCAACCCCCTGGTGGATCCGGTCGAGCCGCCGGGGAGCTCCGCAGCCGAAACCCAGCCCCCTGGGGCGGTAGCCCCCACCGAACTGCTCGATCTGGCCCTGGCGGACCTGCGGCGGCAGCGCCTTGATCTGGAGCGGGAGGTGAAGGACCTGCAGGGTCGCCGCGACGCCCTGCTCAAGGAGATCTCCTCCAGCTTTGCCGGCCAGTCCGATGCGATCGCCCGGCGCCTCAAGGGCTTCCAGGACTACCTGGTGGGGGCCCTGCAGGAACTGGTGATCCAGGCGGAAACGATGGAGTTGGTGGTCCAGCCCCTCCAGGTTCAGCCCTCGCCCCTCGACCAGCAGGCGCCGCCCGAGGCCGCCGCGGCTGGACCTGCGCCCGCCGCCGCCGGTCTCTTCAGCCAGGACGAAGAGCTGATTCGGGACCGGCTGGAGCGGTTCCTGGGCCAGCCCGATTTTTACGCCGACCCCTGGAAGCTGCGCCGCAGCCTGGAGCCCCCTGGGGCGGGCCTGCTCGAGGACTGGTTCCTCAGCCAGGGGGGCCGCGGCGCCCAACCCAGCAGCGGTAGCCGCAACCGCAATGCCCTGGTGGCATCCGCCGCGATCGCGATCCTGGGCGAGCTCTATGGCGAGCGTCTCCAGACCCTGGTGCTCGCCGGCCAGCCGGAGCGGCTGGGGGAATGGCGCCGGGGCCTGCAGGATTGCCTCGGCCTCGGCCGCGAGGATTTCGGCCCCAACAGCGGCATCGTGCTGTTCGAGCGTCCCGATGCCCTGATCGAGAGGGCCGATCGGTTGGAGGAGCGCGGCGAACTGCCGCTGATTGTGGTTGACGCGGCCGAGCAGGTGGTGGACATCCCGATCCTGCAGTTCCCCCTCTGGCTGGCCTTCGCCCCCGGTGCGGCCGAACTGGCCCTGGAGGAGGAGCTGCTGTGAGCACTTCTCTCCAACTGCTCGTGCTGCTGCTGGCGGGCTATCTGCTGGGCTCCATCCCCAGCGGCTACCTGGCGGGCCGCTGGTTGCGTGGCGTCGACATCCGCACCCTGGGTTCCGGCTCCACCGGCGCCACCAACGTGCTGCGTCAGATCGGCAAGGGCCCTGCCCTGGTGGTGTTTGTGGTGGATGTGCTCAAGGGTGCCGCGGCCGTGCTGCTGGCCCGCCATCTGCTGGCGCCCCTCGCACTCGGGTCCGCCACCGATTGGTGGGTGGTGGCCAGCGGACTGGCGGCCCTGGCGGGCCACAGCTGGCCGATCTGGCTCGGGGGCCGGGGGGGCAAGGCGGTGGCCACGGGCCTGGGCATGCTCCTGGGGCTGGTGCCCCTGGTGGGCCTGGCCTGCTTCGGCATCTTCCTGACGGTCTTGAGTATCAGCCGCATTGTTTCCCTGGCCAGCGTGGTGGCGGCCCTCAGCCTGCCGCTGCTGATGCTGGGCTCCTTCGCCGGCGAGGGCAGCGGCCTTCGGCCGGCCTACCTGCTGCTGGCCCTGCTCACCACGGGGCTGGTGCTCTGGCGCCACCGCGGCAACATCGAGCGCCTGCTGGCGGGCACCGAACCACGGCTGGGGGGCCCCCGCAGCCCGGATCAGGAGCCGGGCTAGCCAGGCTGTTGCCTAGCCAGGCTGTTGCCTAGCCAAAAGAACGGCTGCGCTCCGCCGCCGCCACCACCGCTTCGATCAGGGCCGAGCGCACCCCCGCCTGCTCCAGCTGGCGCAGGCCCGCAATTGTGGTGCCCGCGGGGCTGGCCACCATGTCCTTCAGTTGGCCGGGGTGTAGCTCCTGTTCGCTGAGCAGGGCCGCGGTACCCGCCAGGGTGCGGCTGGCCAGGTGCTGGGCCAGGGACCGGGGCAGCCCGGCCGCCACGGCCCCGTCAGCCAGACCCTCGGCCACCAGGGCCACGAAGGCCGGGCCGGAGGAGGTGAGGGCGAGGAAGGCATCCAGCTGGGGTTCCGGCAGTTCCCACACCTCTCCCACCCGGGAGAACAGATGGGAGACCCACTGCCGCTGGCCAGTGCTCACCCCATCTCCCCAGGCCAGGGCCGTCAGGCCAGCGCGAACCAGAGCGGGGGTGTTGGGTACGGCGCGCACGCAGGCCCAGCCTGGAAACAGGGCCTGAAGCCTGGCCAGGCGCACCCCCGCCAGCACCGAAAGCAGCAGGGGCCTTGCCGTTGTGCGGCCTGGATCGGCCCCACCCTCGCTTCCATCAGCGCCAGGGCCGGCAGGGGCGTGGGCCGCCACCGCCTCCAGCTGCTGCGGTTTGACCGCCAGCAGCACCACCGGCGAGCGCCAGGCTTGGCTGGGGTTGGTGCTGACCTCCAGGCCATGGTGGGCCGAGAGCCTCTGGGCTGAGACCTCACTGGCCACCACGGCCCGTATGGCCGTGGGCTGAAGGAGCTTCTCCTCCAGCAGGGGCAACAGCAGGGCCCCGGCCATGCGGCCGAGGCCAATCACCCCGAAGCTTTCAGGGTTAAAAGCGAGGGTTGGCGGGGCGATCAACCACCCAGGCCGCCGACGCTCAGATCGGAGGAGCGGCCCCAGGCCGGGCTGGGGGCCGCTTCCTGCTCGTGGCCAATCTCCCGGGAGACGATCGTGGGGGAGGAGGCCTCCTCGCTGCTGGCGGTGGTGACCGTCACACAGCTGGGGGCGAACAGGAAGATGCTTTCGCCCACCCGCTCCTGGTGGCCGTCGATGGCGAAGGTGCCACCGGCCACGAAATCGACCGCCCGCTGGGCCTGGTCGGGCTCCATCATCGTGAGGTTGAGGATCACGGTCTTGCGTTCCCGCAGGGCCTGGATCGCACGGGGCATCTCATCGAAGCTGCGGGGCTCCATCAGGGTGACCTCCGCCGCCGATGAGGACAGCCCTGGCATGCCAATCACGTTGCTGCCGATGAAGGGGTCGTCATGGCCGAAATCCGTGGGGATGGCCAGGGCGCCGGTGCTGTGGTGGCGGCTGCTGCTGGAGGACGAGTCGGCGGTTTCGCCGGCGTCGTAATCGAGTTCGTCGTCGTACTCGCCTTCCAGGTAGTCATCTCCGGAAACGACGGCACGAAGACGGGAGAACAACGACACCTTGGATTCCTCTGTGGTCCACCGAACCTGAATAGCGTCCCACGCCACAGGTTGCAAGGTGTGACCGGATGCTGAAACGGTGTTCAGGCCCCAGAAGGGGCCTGTTTTGCTCCGCCCTGGCGAGCCCCGAACAGGCCTCCGCCCAGGCGCACCCAGGTGCTGCCGGCGGCCACCGCCTCAGGCCAGTCACCGCTCATCCCCATCGAGAGCTCCTTGAGCCCCAGATCCCTGGCCAGGGCGGCGCAGTCGTCGAAAAGGGCCCGCCGTTGGTCGGCATCGAGCCCCAGGGGGGCGATGGTCATCAGGCCGACGGGACGCAGGGGCTCCAGTTGACGCAGGTCGCCCCACTGCTGGCGCAGTTCTTCAGGCCCAAATCCGGTCTTGCCGGGATCGGGCCTGAGTTTCACCTGGAAGAACACGGCCGGGCTGACCCCCTCTTCGCTGGCGATGCGGGCCAGCCGCCGGGCCAGGTCCAGGCTGTCCACGGAGTGGAGGCTGCCGAAGGCGCGCAGGATCCCCCGGGCCTTGTTGGCCTGCAGGCGGCCGATGAAATGCCAATCCAGGGGAGGGCTAGCGGACAGGAGCTCCTGTTTGGCCAGGGCCTCCTGCAGGCGGCTCTCGCCGAAACTGCGCTGACCCAGGGCCACCGCCTCCCTGATCGCCTCCACCGGCTGGCCCTTGCTCACCGCCAGCAGCTGCACCCCCGCCGGTAGGGCCGCCCGCAGGCCCGCGAGTCGACCGGCCAGTCCTTCCACCTCGGGCCCCCCTTAGATGAAGGTCTGGTCGAAGAGTTGGCGCCAGCGGGGATAGGTTTCGTTCCCGTCCCGGCGGGAGCGGGCCAGGTTCTGCTCAGCCAGGTGGCGGGCGTCCATCAGGGGGATCACCTCGAACTGGGCGCCCCGGCTCTGGAGCGTCACCAGGAAGAACATGCGCTGGGCATAGAGGGTGGCGTAGAGGTCACGGCCTTCGCCGGCCTGGGCCACGCAATAGAGCAACCCAAACGTGGGGTGGTTGAGATAACGCTCTGCACTCACGTCTTCTGTAGGGGATGCCACCAATCAGAGGGCACCGTACTTCCACCGCAAACCCACCAGTAGCAGCAGGCCGACGGAAGCGCCCCGATCCAGGAACGGCCGGCCTTGGGGAGCCAGGCGCAGATCCTGGGGTGCCATCCAGGTTCCGCCCCGGGCCAGCAGGGCTTCAGCCCCCTGCTCCGCCCGCAGCAGCACGTTGGCCAACAGCCGTTCCCCCAGGGCCAACACCAGGCCCAGCGAGGCTTTCCATCCCAGCCGCCGCAGGTTCACCGCCCGGGTGGACAGGGAGCGGAGCAGGTTCTGGAACTCCTCCTGCACCAGGGGTAGGAAGCGCAGGGCGAGCAGCAGGGTGAAACCGAGACGTTCCACCGGCACCCCCAGGCGCCCCAGGGGGCCGATCGACCAGCTCAGGGCCCAGACCAGCTCTTCGGGGGGGGTGCTGACCAGCAGCAGGTTGGCGCTGTGAATCACCGTGATCAGCAGGGTGGCGCCATTGAGACCCAGCTCGGCCGAGCGCCTGCTCACCACCAGCGGCCCCAGGGGCACCGGTCCCAGTTGCACGGGTCCCCAGCGCAACAGTTCCCAGGGTTCGCCGCTGCGCTGGGCAGGAGGCGCCCCCGCCGGCACCGGCGCCAGGGCCAGCTCGGTGGGGGGGCGGTTCGGTTGGCTGGAGGCCGCTTCGCCGGTTGGGATCAGGGCGGACAGGAGCCCCACCAGCAGGGCCAAGGCCAGCAGCAGCGGCAGACTGCGGCTCCAGAGCCTCCAGGGCAGGCCGCTGATCGCGGTGATCAGCAGCAGCACCCCCACCAGGGCCAGGCGCCAGAGGGGACCCGCCAGGATCGGCGTCACCAGGAACGCCAGGGTCCAGGCCAGCTTGAGCCGGGGATCGAGCCGGCGCAGCCAGCTGCCGCCGCCAGCTTCGCCGCCATCGACGTACTGACCGATGGGGATCTGCCGAAGCCAGTCCATCAACGGCCGCTTGCTTTGGTCTGCGCCTTGGCCAGATCGCGCTCGGCGTCGCGCTGCTGCTTGCCGCGCCAGAACAGCTTCAGGGGGGAGCCCTCGAAGCCCAGCCCCTCGCGGATCTGCCGTTCCACGTAGCGCCGGTAGGTTTCGCCGAACAGCTTGGGGTCGTTGACGAACAGGGTGAAGCTGGGGGGACGGACAGCCACCTGGGTGCCGTAGTAGATGCGGCCCTGCCGCCCGCCGCGGCTGGTGGGGGGGGAGCGCCAGCTGACGGCCTCCTGGAGCACCTCGTTCACCACCGAGGTGGTCACCCGGCGGCGGTGCTGCTCCACCGCCAGCAGCGCCAGGGCGAAGATGCTCTCCACCCGCTGGCCGGAGAGGGCCGAGGTGAACAGCATCTGGGCCCAGTCGAGGAAGTAGAGCTTGGCGCGCAGCTCCTTCTCCATCGCCGCCATGGTGTGGCTGTCCTTTTCGATCAGGTCCCACTTGTTGACGACGATCACGCAGGCCCGGCCGTCCTCTTCGATGCGGCCCGCCAGGCGCTGATCCTGCTCCGTGACGCCATCGAGGGCGTCGATCACCAGCACGCACACATCGCTGCGCTCAATCGCCTTGAAGCTGCGGTTGATGCCGAAGTATTCGGGGCCGTAGCTCACCGACCGACGGCGGCGGATGCCAGCCGTATCGAGCAGTTTCCAGGTCTTGCCCTCGCGATCAATCGTGGTGTCGATCGTGTCGCGGGTGGTGCCCCGGATCGGGCTGACGATCGCCCGCTGCTCGCCGCAGATGGCATTGAGCAGGCTGGATTTGCCCACGTTGGGCCGGCCGATGATCGCCAGCTGCACCGGTTCCTCCGTCTCCGTCTCTTCGGACTCCGGCAAGAAAGTGATCACCTTGTCGAGCAGATCACCGGTGCCGGCCCCGTGGATGGCGGAGATCGGCTGGGGTTCGCCCAGGCCCAGGCGCCAGAAGTCGGCCGCCATGGCCAGGCCCGCGTCGGGCGATTCGCACTTGTTCACCGCCAGCAGCACGGGCACCTTCTGACCCCTCAGCCAGTCGGCGATGGTTTGATCGGCGGCGGTGAGGCCGCCTTGCCCATCGACAATCACCACCGCCACGGCGGCCTCCGCCAGGGCCAGGTTGACCTGCTCGCGGATCTCTGGGAGGAACTCGCTGTCGTCGTCAAACACCAGCCCGCCGGTGTCGACAACCCGGAAGCTGCGGTCGCCCCAGAACCCTTCCTGGTAGGTGCGATCGCGGGTCACCCCGGGCTGGTCGTGCACGATCGCCTCACGGCTGCGGCAGAGCCGGTTGACCAGCGTCGATTTGCCCACGTTGGGCCGCCCGATGATGGCGACGACAGGAAGCGCCACGGTCCCTTATCTCCTTGCTTGCTACGACAGTTACCTTCCTTGACCCTACAGAGGGGTGCAGAGGGGGCTGGCTTCAGGCAATCGGCCGATCACCCGGGTGGCCCTGCACCGGATCGGCGGGCACCTCCCGCAGGGCCGGCAGCGGGCCGGAGTCGGGCAGGGGCTCGCCGCGCTCGGCCAGGTGGGCCAGCAGCCAGTTCACGGCGGTGGCCCGGCGGGTGCGGCGGGGGTAGAGCTCACCGATGCGGTAACCACTGAAGCCCAGCTGCTCCTTGAGCAGTTGCTTGTGGGGCTTGGGGATGGAACGGGTGAGGGCCACGCTGGCGGGGCGCTCGGCGATCAGCTCAGGAGCGCTGGGAAAGGACTCCCGCCAGGGGGCTGCCGTTTCCGGGCCCGCGCTCCAGGTGCCTGAGCCATCGGGCCCGTACCCCAGGCGCGGCCAGATCAGTTCACACACGAACCGGTCGCTGAGCCGATCGGCCAGCACCGCCTCCAGCAGCGCCCGGCTGAGGGGGTAGGGATCGGGGCTTGGGGCGGCTGGGTCGGACGCCATCGGCTGGAGTCGCAGAATCGAAGCACCATGATCACCGCCTCCCCTCTGCACCTCGCCGGCAACGGCACGCCGCGCCAGCTGCATTGCCGCGTGCTGCAGTCGCCCCTGGCCGGCGTGAGCGACCGCATCTTCCGGAGCCTGGTGCGCCGCTGGGCCCCCGATGCCCTGCTGTTCACCGAGATGGTCAACGCCACCAGCCTGGAGCTGGGGTTCGGCACCCAGAAGGTGGAGGAGCTCAGCGGGGAGAGCGGGCCGATCGGTGTGCAGCTGTTCGATCACCGGCCTGCCGCCATGGCCGAGGCCGCCCGGCGGGCGGAGGCCAGCGGCGCCTTTTTGATCGACATCAACATGGGCTGCCCGGTGCGCAAGATCGCCCGCAAGGGGGGCGGCAGCGGCCTGATCCGGGATCCCGAGCTGGCCCAGCGGATCGTGGCGGCGGTGGCGGAGGCCGTCCGAATCCCCGTGACCGTGAAGACCCGCTTGGGCTGGTGCGGTGACTCCGCCGAGCCCGGTTTGCGAGAAACGGCCATGGGCTTTGCCCTCGCCCTGCAGAACGCCGGTGCCCAGCTGCTCACCCTCCACGGCCGCACCCGGGAGCAGGGCTTCAAGGGCAGCGCCGACTGGCTGGCGATTGCCGCCGTCAAGCGGGCCCTGCGGATCCCCGTGATCGCCAACGGCGATGTGAACAGCCCAGAAGATGCCCTTCACTGCCTGGAGGTCACCGGCGCCGATGGCGTGATGGTGGGACGGGGCACCATGGGCGCCCCCTGGCTGGTGGGCCAGATCGATGCCGGTCTGCGGGGCCTGCCGGTGCCGCCCACCCCCGGTGCGGTCGAGCGGATCCGCCTGGCCCAGGAGCAGCTGCGGGCCCTGGTGGCGGCCAAGGGCGACCACGGCCTGCTGATCGCCCGTAAGCACATGGGCTGGACCTGCCAGGGGTTCGCCGGCGCGGCCCAGTTGCGCCACGCCCTGATGCGGGCGCCGGATCCGGCTCAGGCGGAAGCGCTGCTGGAGCTGGCGGCCCAGGGGGCCGAGGCCCAGGGGGCTGCCGAGGGCAGGGAGCTGGTGGCCGGCGCCGCAGGGGCTGGCGGCGGGGTGGGGCAGGTGCGCTGCTCGAAATTGCAGGCGTAGATCGCCGGTTTCTGCCAGCTCAGGGGGATTTCCAGCAGGTCGCGGGTGCCGGTGATCGCCAGCACCGCCAGCAGCACGGCGGTGAGCACCCCAGCGCTCACGTGCAGGCGGCGGAAGCGCATCGATTTGAAGATCTCCTGTTTGGCCGCCGTGGCAAACAGCAGCAGCCCGGTGAGCAGCACGCCAGCCCAGTAATGGGAGCCCCAGAACGCGCCGGAGAGGGGGTTGTCGGACAGGCGCCAGATCTCGCCCTGGCTCCCCAGCCCCAGCACCCCCGCCCAGGTGAGCAGGGCGAAGCTGGCCCGATAGGGCGCCTTCTTCACCCGCCACAGGGCCAGCAGGCTGGCCAAGGTGCCGGCGCTCACCAGCAGCAGCAGGGCCAGCCGGGGGGTGCCGCCCTCAAAGGCGGCGCCGGGCTCCAAGAACTTGGAGAGAAAGGAATACAGCAGGGCGATCAGCACCGCCACCACCACGCCGCTGGTGACCCAGCGGCCGTGGTCAGCGTGCTCGACGCCGACGGTGGGGGGCAGGGGGTTGATCTTCAAGCGGCGTTCCCGCGCCAGGATCCCCAGCCGGATCGTCGCCCCCACAACGGGATAGACGAACAGGATGATCAGCACCGGATGGAGCAGCGAGAACCAATCGGTGACCGTCATGGAAGGGCTGAGCGAAGGTCCTAGGGAAGCACTGGGGGCCAACCCTGGCGGATCAGCAGCAGTGAAAAGTAGGGCGCATCTTCCGCCGGCACCTGCTCCCCGGGACACAGCAGCTGGTCGGACCAGCCCACCCGCCGGGCGAACAGGCTGGCCTCCAGGAGGCCGCGCTTCTCCAGCAGCGGCCGCACCCAGCTCCAGCGCGCCCCCAGCTTGAGCAGGGCCAGCACGGCCTCGGTTTCCTTGGCCTGTTGCAGCAGCGCCTCCAGCTCGACAGGGGACTGGGGGGTGGGGCGGATCAGCAGTGGCTCCTGCTGCAACACCAGGGGCCAGGCCGCCGCCGCCGCCGCCGCCGCCACCGCCGTGATCCCGGGGATCAGGCGCAGGGGGCAGTCGGGATGGCGCTGGCGCAGGGCCAGCAGCACGTAGGAGGCGCTGGCATAGAGCGACACGTCGCCCTCGCAGAGCAGCACCACGGCGTGGCCCGCCGCCACCTCCGCCGCCAGGCCATCGGCCGCGGCCCGCCAGGCCCGCTGGCGCGGTTCGGCCCCTTCCACCATGGGGAACACCAAGGGCAGGCGCCGCTGGTGTTCCCCCAGCCAGGGGGCGGCGATGCGGGCCGCCATCCCCTCGGCTTCGGGTCGCGCCACCGGGTAGGCCACCACGGCGGCGGCCTGGATCGCCCGCACGGCCGCCACGGTGAGCAGGTGGGGATCGCCGGGGCCGACCCCCACCAGGGTCAGCCCCGCAGCTCCCTGGTCTGGCCCAGCCAGCTCAGGCCCGATGCAGTCCCACACACACGGTGATCAGCTGCCCTCTTTCTAGGCTCCGCTCCACCACCCGAGCAGCCTTCCACGCCATGACCCGCCTGAGCCTCTACGCCGACACCGCCAGTGCCGATCAACCCGCCGAAGCCATCCTGGAGAGTGGGGATGCGGTGGTGATCGCCCAAGCCCTGGCTGAGCGGGGGCTTGGCTACGAGCGCTGGGCGGTGAAGCCGGAGCTGCCCGCCGAGGCGGACAACGGGGCCGTGCTCGAGGCCTATGCCGAGGAGATCGCCCGGGTGCAGGCCGGAGGCGCCTATCCCACCGTGGATGCGATCCGCCTGGGGCCCGACCATCCCGATCGGGTGGCCCTACGGCAGAAGTTCCTCTCTGAGCACACCCACGCCGAGGACGAGGTGCGCTTCTTCGTGGAGGGCCGTGGCCTGTTTGTGATTCACCTCGAGGGCGAGGTGCTGCAGGTGCTGTGCGAGCAGGGTGATTTCCTGCGGGTGCCCGCCGGCACCCGCCACTGGTTCGACATGGGCAGCGCCCCCCGCTTCACGGCGATCCGCTTCTTTGACAACCCGGAGGGCTGGGTGGCCAGCTTCACGGGCGATCCGATCGCCGCGCACTATCCGCTGCTGGATTGAGGTCGGGGAGGCCGGCGGGGGGAACCACCAGCAGCTTGCCCAACTCCGGCTCCACCTGGCGGCGGAATTCCTGCCACTGGGGGGAGGACAGGATGTCCCGGGTCACGGCTGCCGCCAGTTTCCGGCTGGCGGCCACATCGCTGGGGTAATGCACACCGCAGTAGGTGCGTGCGGAGCCCCCCTGAAGGCCCGTCTCCAGCAGCCGCTCCCGCCGCTCGGGCAGCAGATCCGCCAGCAGCAGGCCGGCGGCCGCAAACCAGGTGGCATGGCCACTGGGGTAGGAGAAGCCTGACTCCAAGGGCAGACAGGGGCGAAGCTCCGGATGGCTCAGGAAGGGCCTGGGACGGGCCACCGCGTCCTTGAGCTGGTCCTTCACCCGATCGACCAGAGCCAGGAAGGTGGGCAGACCCGCCGCGAGGGTGGGGGCTGTTTTGAACACATCGGCGCCGATGGCGGCACTGAAGGCGCCGGGGGTGCGGGTGAGGAAGCCCCAACTCTGGAGCACGCCGGCGGGGGTGCGGGTGCGCTCGTTGCGGCGCAGGATCTCCAGATCCGCCAACGCCTCTGGGCTGCCGGGGGCGGGGGGGCGGCCGATCACCGCTTGATAGCGCTCCGCTGGCAAGTGCAGACCTGCGGCGGGGTTGGCGAGCGCAGGGATCGCCGTGCTGGCTTCAGCCGCGGTGGCAGCACCCGTGGCCCCCAGGGGGACTGCGGCCAGGAGCAGGGAGGTGAGGGCGGGGAGCAGGCGCATGGGCTTCAGCTGTGCATGCGGGGATGGGGGTGAAGTGACTCCAGCAGGGAGGACTCCAATTCCGCAAGTTCCTCCAACCGTGTCGTGACCACTTGACGGGGCCAGCGCCGTTCACAGAGCAGCCAGTAGAGGCCGAAGTGGCGGGCTTCGCTGGCCAGCAGATCGGCGTAGAGGGTGGCCAACTCGGGGTCGGGGCTGTGGCGCGCCAGCAGGTCCATGCGCTCGTGGCTGCGGGCTTCGATCAGGCCCGCCACCAGGAAGGAATCCAGCATGCGCTCGGGTTCACCGCGCCGCGCCAGGGCGGCCAGGGAGGCCCCGTAGGGGGGCGCCGCCAGGGGACGCAGGGCCACACCGCGGCGCTGCAGCAACGCCAGCACCCGCTCGAAATGCTCCAGCTCTTCCCGTGCCAGGGGGCTGAGGGCCGCGGCGAGGGCTTCGTCGGAGGGGTAGCGGAACATCAGCTGCAGGGCAGCACCGGCCGCCTTGCGCTCGCAGTGGGCATGGTCGATCAGCACGGTGTCCGGGTGGGCCAGGGCCTGCTCCAGCCAGGCAGGGGAGCTGGGTGCCGCCAGCCAGCGGATGCGGCTGGTTTCCGAGGGGGAGGCCAGGGTCATGGCTGGCGGCGCAGGTGGGCCACCAGGCCATCGAGGGCAAGGCGGTAGCTGTCAGGGCCAAAGCCGCAGATCACCCCTAGGGCCTTGTCCGCCAGGGTGGAGTGGTGGCGAAAGGGTTCGCGGGCATACACATTGCTCAGGTGCAACTCCACAAAGGGGAGTTCGACGGCCAGCAGGGCATCGCGCAGGGAGATGGAGGTGTGGGTGAGGGCGCCGGCGTTGATCAAGAGGCCATCGCTGCTGCCCTTGGCCTGGTGGATGCGGTCCACCAGGGCGCCCTCGTGGTTGCTCTGGAAGCTCTCCAGTTCCACGCCAAGTGTCCGGGCCTGCTCCCCCAGCCCCGCATCCAGCTGCGGCAGGGTCAAGGAGCCGTAGAGGTGGGGCTCCCGGGTGCCCAGCAGGTTGAGGTTCGGGCCATGGAGCAGCAGCAGGTGCATCGGGGAGGTCGGCTGGTAAGTTCTGAGGGTGTGGTTCGGGTCGGTGCCCGAGTGGTTAATGGGGGCGGACTGTAAATCCGCTGGCTCTGCCTACGTTGGTTCAAATCCAACCCGGCCCACCTTCCACATGCCCTTGTAGCTCAGCGGTAGAGCACTCCCTTGGTAAGGGAGAGGTCACGAGTTCAAGTCTCGTCAAGGGCTTCCTCAAAAACCTTTCCACCACTAGGGTTTCCCGGAATACCGCTGGGAGCCGGGTGGAGCGCAAAGGGGCCTTTGGGGGCGTAAACGGGAACCAGCGGTTCCAGTTCGAGTGCACCTGTTTCCCGTTTTGGTCGCCGTTCGCGGGCTATTGGCTACCCGATTGTTCAACACCCGTTGAGCTGTTGTGGAGGGCTCTTGAGCAGAGGTTTCAGTTTATGGGCCTCTCCGGTGGGCACCAGTGGTCGGTTGACCGAAGTGGATAGCCCCCGCCAGACCAGAGCTCAGCCCATCGGAGGCTTCCGTATGAATTGATCGCCTAACGCCACCGCCGTGGCCCAGTTCTCCGTTTCGCTCAAGCCAGAACTGCGGGTGGGCTTGAAGCTGTGGTCACCGCTGGGGATCCAGCGCAGCCCAGATTTTGATTTCGCCTGACACCAATTGGTCTCTGCCGCCTAGGGGAGGGTGAAACCGGACTGGAGGTTGTTCACGTCGAGCATCACCCAGGTGACCCAGATCAGCAAGGCGATCCCACCGGAAATGGCCGCGAACCGAGCCGCGAACCGTCCCAGCACTTCCAGCGGGCTGATCTCTTTCACGGCACTCGGCGGGATTTAACCCCATCCTGCCCGCAAACGGCCCCCTGTGGCGACGCCCTGGGCGGGCTCCCCATCCGTCAGGCTGGAGCCCTGTGCACGGTTCGGGACATGTCGCTTTCAGGTCTGCTGCGGCCCTGGCTGGGCTGGGTGCTGTCTCTGGTGCTGCTGCTTGCCGTGCCTCTGCCCTCCTGGGCCGATTTCACCCTGCCGCCGCTTCCCTACGCCGCCGATGCCCTGGAGCCGGCGATCGATGCCACCACGATGACGATCCACCACGATCGCCATCACGCCGCCTACGTGGCCAATCTCAATGCCCAGCTACAGGGCAACCCAGCCTTGGCGGGCCTCAGCCTGGAGGCACTGCAGGGGCAGATCTCCCGTTTCCCCGAAGCGGTGCGCAACAACGGCGGCGGCCACTGGAATCACACCCAGTTCTGGGCCGCGATGGCCCCATTGGGCCAGGGGGGTGCCCGCTCCGAGGAGCTGCTGGGGGCGATCAACGCCAGCTTCGGGTCGCTCGAGGCGCTGCAGACGCAGTTCAGCAAGGCGGCCGCTGGGCGGTTCGGCTCAGGCTGGGCCTGGTTGATCCGTCGGCCCGATGGCAGCCTCGCCATCACCAGCACCGCCAATCAGGACAATCCGCTGATGGATCTGCCGGGCGTCGAGCGGGGTACACCGCTTCTGGGGCTGGATGTGTGGGAGCACGCTTACTATTTGCGCTACCAGAACCGCCGGCCCGATTACATCGAGGCCTGGTGGTCGCTGGTGAACTGGAATGAGGTCAACCGGCGCTTCAGCCAGGCTGGCCCCCTCTCCTGACCCATCCGCCTCCCATTCCCATGAACAGCAATCTTCAGCCCATCGCTGTTCTGTTCATCTAGATATGGGGCTGGGGCACCGCAGGCTCCCATCTACAAGGGCTGAACGTTGAAGGATTCGCCAAAAAAATAATTCCCACTTAGCCTTGGCTGAGTGGGACTGTTTACCAAGCTAGTCCAGAGTTTGACTCAACAGAGTTGCATTGGGAAGTGGAGGATTCAGGATGCCTGTTGATACAGCTCCTCCAAGCGTTCACGGCTGAGGTCGACGTAGAGAACTTCTTCGCCGGGCTCGGGAGCCTCGGGATGGCGCCTAGGGCTCGGACCACTCCGCTGAGCAGGGGCCAGCGATGGGGAGCTGCGAAGGTTCTGGCCCATCAAGGCAAAAGCTCCACCGGCGATGAGCGCAAAGCAGATCAGATAGACAGCAGCCAGAAGGTCGTTCAAAGGAGGAAAGCTCTTGCGAATACCCTAGTGTGAAGAACTGTTAAGCGTGGCCTTCAAGGTGGTGGATCGGGGAGGAACTGTCTACCTAGCGGCGGCCAGGCATGCCAGGTTCGGCGTCAAGAGGAACCTTGTGTCTCACCAGGGAGGCCACCAAATCCTTCAGATGGCGTGGATCCGTTGGAGGATTGCTGAATGGTGGGACAAGCCCCCGACGTTTGCCTGGATCGGCCCAAGGGTTGGATGGAATGGGCGCTTGGGCGTCAGAAACAGAACGGCAAGTATTGGGTGCGGCACGCTGCGTAGCCATCGACTAGGGCACCGAGTCCGATCTGGTGGGCGATACCGAAACCCGTCAATCCTTCGACGATGACGCCGATCACGAGGCCCACCATGGCAGCGCGGCCATTCAAGAGTTCAACGCGCTTGAGCTGATCCCAATGGATCTGCTGTTCGGAATGGTCCTGAGCACCCTTTTCACTGGTTGATGTATGGGTCATTGATTGATGAGGAAAAGTGGAGAAAGGCTTGGGCGTCAGTCCGCCAGGTTGGGCTGGAGAAGTGCAAGGGCAACCCAGGCACCGAACAGGCCGATGGAGAGGGTGGCGACCATCAACTCCTCGGGGACAGGTCGCTGGGTCGGCTGACCACGTAGGTCACCATGGCGCTCAAGCCAATCACCAGAACGATCACGGCCGTAATGGCTGCGGTGTAGTCGGTATCCATGGGGATCAGCCCAGTCCGATTTGGGAAAGGATGCTTTGTCCGGTGAGCAGCTCGGTGCCCAGACCGATGACAAAGCCGAGCATGGCCAGCCGGCCATTCCAGGTTTCGGCAAAGGCGACGAAGCCGAAGCGGGGGGCGGGGTCGGCCATGGATGTAACGAAATACCTCAGAAACTGTAACAGGTTGTAACGCGCTCTCAGCAGGTGTTGCTGGGGTCAGGTTCTGGGCTCTCTCGCGGCTGCTATCCAGGGCTTCGCAAGCTGATGGAAAGGGTGGGCCTCCAGCAAGGAGATCACCGGATCCGGCGCCAAAGCCCCAAGCTCACCCTCTGGCGCGGGGCGCCCCAGCCTCAGGGCTTTCCAGAACGGCACTGATCCAGGTGGCGGAGATCCAGGCGCCGCTGGTGTCATAGCGACGGATCAGCCGCTCCAGCTTGCCCGGCAGGGGCAACCAGCCGGCTTCCACCCTGAAGGCTTCTCGGTGACTCACCTGGAGGGGCACCAGGCAGTAACCGCTGTCTGGGAGCAGCAGCAGTTGTTCAGGTTGCCCGCCGCAGGGTTCCTCGACTGCGCCGATCCTGGTGTGAAAGGTGAGGGTGCCGTCGCTTCCGCGATGGACGTCAAGGGCACAGGGGGCAAGATCCGGCTCGGGCCAATCGGCGCTGATCGTGGCGGCTTGGCCCGTCCAATGGCCCAGCAGATGGTCGTCTTGCAACGGTGGCCGTTCGCTGGCGCCGCGGCCAACGCGAAACTCACGGATCAGCACAAGGCTCTCAAACGCCCCCTCCGGGCTGTGGAGCTGTACCAACCGGTGGCGGCGATCCCCTGCCACAAAGCCGAACTCGGCGCCGAAGACCGTGCCCGGAGCCACCTGCAGCGAACCTTTGCAAAAGGTGCCGGAGTCAAAGAACACCACCTGCTTGCCCAGGGAGCGGTACTCCTGGCTGATCTCCCGCGTGGGTGAGCTATCAAGCCCGTTCCCGAAGCGGCGGAGCTTGAACTGAACCAACCGTTGCCCTTCCCCCTGCTCCAAGCTGAGAATGGAGGGTGTGCTTTCCACGATCGTGCCGCTGGCATCGAGGGAGGCAAAGGAGCCATGCCACTCGCCGAGATTGTGTAGGAAGTTCTCCCATTGACTTCCCATTGCGGTGGCCACCAGCCAAGACAGCCGGGATCCTAAAGAGGAGGGGGCCTGCAGCGGGGCGGGGGCCTGACGGCGCCGGGCGTTAGGAGTGTCCCAGCTGGTGGAGAGATGGGATGATCTCCCCTGTCCAAAAGTCTGTAAACAAGCTGTAAGTCGCCCAACCAAGCGGAAGTAACCTTTGGGGATATCGCGGGAATTAGCCTGAAACAGCGCCACGAATGCCAGCTAGGCGGTGAAGCGCCAAGTCAGGTGATCCCCCTAGCAGCTTGTTCACAAACACGGCAAGATTTGCGAAATAGGCAAACATGCCTATTCTTGATGGGTGGTCCGCAGGATCGCAGCGGCTCTCCGTTCTCTTGCATGCCGATCGAGGGGCGTCTCCCGGCCAGCAGGCGCTCCAGCTCAGGCCTTGGCGGATGGAAGGATTTGCGCAGGCTCCCAGGCCTTGGCTTGAATGGGCTTGTTTTGTCCCCATTCGGGAGCAGTCATGACAATGGGTTGGAGAGGAGGATGAGGGTCATCGATGCTGTTCAGGAGTTGGAACGTCCCATCAAGATCACGGTGGAATCCGTTGAATCAAGTCGGATCATTCGGATCATTGGTGACGTCGACACCGTGACCGCACCCGAGCTGGACCTCACCCTGTCCTCTTGGCGAGCGGAAAGAGCAGAGACCTTGCTCATCGATATGCAGTCCGTGACCTACATCAGCAGCATGGGATTAAGGGTATTTTTAAGCCATCTCAAGAAGATGCGGGGCAGTGGTAGTCGAATGGTTCTCTGTGGAGCCAGTCATCTGGTGACTGACATCTTTCGCATGTCTGGATTTACTTCATTTTTCGATATGTTCGAAAACCTTGATGCCGCCATGGCGGAGCATTGATGATTAGCTGTTTACCCAAGGCAACGCGACCGGGTCTTGTGGCGACACGACCCAGCGTCTTTCAGTTGATCTACTGCAGTGAGGCCACTTCCCCTTTCTCTAGGGAGCAATTGGTGGCATTGCTGCAGAAGAGCCGGTCGAACAATGCCAGTCTCGCCCTGAGTGGCTTATTGCTGTATGCAAACGGATGCTTCCTCCAGGTGCTGGAGGGAGAAGAGAGCCTTGTGGAGTCAAGGATGCGCCGCATAGCTCAGGATTCCCGCCATCGCAACATTGTTTACTTGCAGCGTAAATCTGTACCCCAGCGCAGTTTTCAGGAATGGGCGATGGGGTTTCGTGATCTCTCGTCTGAGGCAGGTATTGATGGCCTCAGTGGCTTTTTGAGCCTGCCCCTCGATGGGGCCTGGGGGGCTGAGGTGGCGGAGCATGCTCGTTATCTCCTGGAGGATTTCCGCAGGCAGCGCGGCTGAAGCCTTATAAATTGTATAAACCGAGGCGGAAAGACTTGCTGCCCTTCATGGAAGGCTTCATTGGGGATAAATGGGGCTGGCTTGTTTCGCTCTAGGTAGTAATTTGTGGTCTGGGCAATTGGCTGTCGGCTTTGACAGGGTTGGAAGCTAAGGAATTTCTCGTGGAATTAGCCCAGTATTTAGATTGGTCCAGGAGGGGACGGCCATCCACTCTGGTTCAGTTATATGGATCAAGTAATGGCTTGAGGCGGGACAAGGCGTTATTGGATCTTCCTCAAGGGAATGAACACGAGGTCCCGATCCATTGATGGCGGTGATGGCCCCCTTTTTCAGGCTCGCTGGTGCTGGGATGCTTCCACGCGAGCCATTGGCTCTGGCCCTAAGCCTCTCTGGGCAAGGTCTCAGGCTGTTCTTTGTGTCTTGTTCTGCCCGTTTCTCCACCCAAGGCTGGATCTGGCAACGTGCAACCCAACCTTGTGAACTAGCACATCTTTCCCAACCCACAACACCACGTCAAGAAGAAACCGCTCGGCCATCACCTAAGCCGACCCCGGCTAGTGATTGATGGCAAAACTGGAAACGATTGATCAACACTCATTCATCAATTCCAGCTTCGCCAATTAAGGCTTCGGTATCCACAGAGTTGAACGTGTCGTGTGCTCCCGCCCCCTACGGCCGCTGATCCCTGCGGTTGAGCAGAATCGTTCCCTTGGAGATGAATGCCGATCTCAGCCAGCGCGTGGTGCTCAACACCGGTTTGATCGGCATACCCACGGCGGCGGCGAAGAGATCCTCGTTCTCGAAGGCACCTTTTCGGATGAGCTGGGGGATTACCTGGCCGGCACCTACCTGCGCAATCCCGCCGGCTCGGCCCATGCCCTCGGGCGCCTGGTTCCCTGGTCTGGTGGATGGATTGGAGGTCATGCCGCTGCACGGCGTTTCAGCCCCATCGGCCCTGGAGTGGGCCCGGATGGCTCACAAGGCTGAGTCAAAAGCCCGAGCCAGGGGTTTGCAGGAAGGCCAGCTCCTCGCCGCTGGATCGACGCCCCAGGAAGGCATTGCGGTGGGGGAAGCGACCAAAGCGGGCGATCACATCGCGGTGGCGGCCGGCGAACCTGGCGGTTCGTTCGTCTGTGAACTGCTGGAAGAGGGGAATTGCGGCCTCCTGGATGGCCAGGTCCTCCGCGTGCATCTGGGGCATCAGCCAGAACTGGCGACGGGCCTGCTCCGCCTCTGCAGCGATCCAGCCCTGGGCAAGGGCCTTCTGGCTGAGGGCTAAGGCCGGGCCATCGCCACTGAAGGCCATGGCCGAATTGCGCCAGATCTGGCGCGGAAACTGATCAAGCACCACCACCAGGGCCAGACCCTGGCCAGGGTCTTCTCCCCACAGAGCCAGCTCGCCGGCGATTGCCTGGCGGGTCAGGCCGATGAACCGCTCGCGCACCAGCTGGTCAAAGGCCTGATCCTTGACGAACCACTGGCTGGGGCTGCACTCCTGGAACCAGAAGGCCAGCACTTGATCCGCGTCCAAAGGCCCATGGCCACTGGCCACATGGTGGCTGATCGGGTAGGTCTCTGCCGCGTTCTCTTTGTCAACCGCTTGGGGGAGCCATTGGGGTGGCAAAGCAAGGGGAATTGGAGCAGGGCCGTACCTAGGGGAACCTGATTTCCTTGTACCTAATGATCAAAAATGCTGGAGTTGACAGGGTGCTAGACGTCCGTCAATGGCCTTGACCAGGAAGCGGCCACGGGCTCAAGTCTCGCCCATGGCTTCCCCAGCAACCCCTCCAGCGCCAATGTTTCCGGCATTGGGGTGCCATCTGTAGACCAATGAAGTGGGCCAACAACTTGATCAGGACCCGTACCTAGGCGAACACCGCCACGGCCGTGTTGGCGATCGACAACAGCCCCACCCGCAGCCAGCCAGCCTTCCATTCCGTCCGCTGGCGCCCCTGGAAGGCGAACAGGGCGATCAGCAGCGCCAGCACCAGCTTGACGGCGATTTTGGCGGGGTGGAGCGGTTCGTCCAGCGAGGGCACGGCCCCATAGAGGCCCACCAGGGCAAGGCCGCTGATCAGTGAGAGGAGGGCGCCATGCCACTGGCCCGGAGTGACGCGTTTGATCGGCGAGGCGAGCTGGGTGGTGAAGGCCCCCACCAGCACGGCCATGCCCAGCAGGTGGACGAACACGAGCAGATGGGCGAGCTGGGTCATCTGATGGGGGAGGGTGAGAGGGCAAACACCGCAGGGCGGCGAGGCGTCCTTCCTAGCTGCTCCCGCCCCTCGGCAACTGGGACTCCAGCTCCCGCAGCCGCCCCTCCAGGGCCTCGATCCGCTCCAGGTAGGTGAGGGCCAGGGCCATGCCGGGCACGTTGAGGCCGAAGTCGTCCCGCAGCCGGGCGGCCCTGCGGGCCAGGGTGACCGTGCGGGCATGGAAGGTCCAGACCGCACCACGGTTGGCCAGCTGGAAGACTCCGAACTGCACCAGTTCGCTCACCTCCTCCTGGGCCAGCCCCGAGGCGGACAGCAACTCTTCGAGCGCCACCGGGTTCTCGTCGTCGTCGGGAATCAGCAGGTCGTCAGCCATCGGTGGGGGGTGCAGCAAAGGACTGGCGGGGGTTGAACGGGGAGGCCTCGGCCAGGTCGCGGTACAGCTGCCGCTCCCGTTCACCGATCTCCGCGGGCAGCACGATCTGGATCACACCGTAGAGATCCCCTGCTCCTTGTTTGCGCCTGGGCAGACCCTTGCCCGCCAGCCTGAGTTTCTGCCCGTTTCGCATCCCCGGCCGCACGCTCACCTTGGCGGTGCCATCGAGGGTGGGCACGTCGATCTCAGCGCCGATGGCCGCCTCCCAGGGGGCGATCGGCAGCTCCAGGTAGAGGTCATGGCCCACGGGCCGAAAGCGGGGATGGGGCTTGAGATGGACCTGGAGATAGAGGTCCCCGGCGGGGCCCCCTGCGGAGCCTTCGCCGCCCCGACCGGGCACCCGCAACCGCTCGCCTTCGACCACGCCGCTGGGCACCCGGATCGTGCCTGAGCGGGTCACCTTCTCCACACGCCCATCGGCCCGGCGGCTGGGAACGCTGAGGCTGAAGGACACCTCGGTCCCCGCGGCCGCCTGCTCGAGGCTCAGTTCCGTGGCCACCTCGAGGTCTTGACCACGGATGGGGAAGCCGGCCGCCTGGCGACGGTCGCGCCCGGCCGCTGCGAAACCCATCTGCTCGAACAGATCGGCCAGGTCCACCTCCTGCTGGCCACCCCGTGGGCCGCCCCCCCGCCAGAAGCGGGTTTCCCATTCCTGCGGTGGGGTGAATTCCTCGCCGCTTTGGTGGCGGCCCAGGTCGTCGTAGGCCGTGCGCTTCTCGGGATCAGAGAGGGTCTGGTAGGCCTCTCCGATTTCCTTGAACCTCTCCTCGGCGCCTTCCTCCTTGGCCACATCGGGGTGATAGCGACGGGCCAGCCTGCGGTAGGCCTTCTTGATCTCCTCCCCATCGGCGTCCCGTTCGACCTCGAGGAGTGCGTAGTAGTCCTTGAACTTCATCGTCTCCCTTGCATTCGCGATGACCGGGCGCTGGGCAGGATGGCGCCGCTCAGGGACGCCTGAGACGGCCGGCTACGGCCGTGGCAACCACGCCGCCAGCCACTAACCCGCCGGCGGCCAGGAAGGCCAGGGTCTGGAGCACCAGCAACACGATGCCCAGGGCGGAGAAAAACTTGATCTGGATCCTCGACTTGATCAGCAGGGTGAGCAGGAGAAGCACCGTGGCCTTGAGCCCCACCAGGGAGAGGGCTGTCAGCGGTGAGGGCGGGGCAGGAAACAGCACGGGATCGTTTCGATGTCACCATGCTGGCGCAGAGCGATGACAATGACGGCCCACCCATGCGGTGCGGCCGTTGGCCTAAGACAGAAAGACCTGCGGCTGTGGGTTCGGTGCGCCAACCTGTCATCACGGCCGATCCATCAGCCC
>Ga0194061_1000110_pt1 | contig 46153 bp, 52 predicted proteins | sample SepL2221m_MetaG_FD_163423 | JGI IMG/M metagenome (GOLD analysis project Ga0194061, IMG submission 163423) | Anoxic zone freshwater microbial communities from boreal shield lake in IISD Experimental Lakes Area, Ontario, Canada - Sep2016-L224-21m | ecosystem: Environmental > Aquatic > Freshwater >... | reverse complement strand
GCCATGGCTTGGGACGCCTGATTCAGATCGTGGAGTCCCAGGCTGGTGCGGGCCAGGCAACCGATGGAGAAACAGATGGCGGCGCTGCCGAAGAGGCCCATCTTCGCCTCCTGGGTTTCACCCTCGATGCGCGTCATGGCCAGCAGCACCACCCCGGCCGCCAGCCAGGGCAGGGTGACGACCATGGCGATCTGGGAGCGGGTCATCCCCATCAGCGCAGGCCCAGTTGCTCGCGAAGCTGCAGTTCCAACTGGCGCACGGCATTGTGGCGGGCCATTGCCCAGGTGAGCTTGCAGACGCAGCCGATTGAGAAGCAGATGGAGGCGTTGCCGAACAGCCCCCAGGCGTTGCTGCGAAGCGCGAAATCCTCCTCCACCAGCAGCCGCAGGGCCAGAATCACCAGCAGGCTAGCCACCACCCATGGGCCGTAGACCCAGCCCACGAAGAACTGATCCACAAACAGCCGACGCGACGGCCTGGCCATAACAAGGCAACCCATGGTGAACAAGTCTGCCCTGCATACAGGTGTGACCAAGCCTGGATGCGGCCGCCGGCCTAGCTGGCCCCCCCACGTTTGCGAGCCGGCGCTGAACGCCCAACCCTGGCAAGGCCCCAGGCACCAGCGAAGGCACCCCATGGGCGGGCCGTTGGTGGATCTCCCGAAACGGCCATCGGCCTGGACTGGTCGCTGTGCCAAGTAACCAATGAAGGAGCCAATCCAAGAGGCCCAGATCCAATCTCAAAGACGGGAGTGGAAACGCCTTCCCCACGCGTTGCCGCTTTCATGGATGACCCGTACGGCGATGCTTGGCCGAAGATGTGGCCCGAACGCGTTGGAGGCCCAAGAAGTTTCCCCATCGGCAGATCGTGAAGGCTGAACCGGAAGCCGAGGTTGCGTTTGAGCATCTCTAGCGCCGATGAAACTGGCCGTTCCTGATGTCCATGGCATGGTCCACCTTGAACCTGAAAGGGCCGTTCGAGTCTCAATCAGATCCTGTCATTGCCCCTCTGAGCAGGTGGGAGTAAGCGTGGCTCACCGGGTTTCAAGCCGATACGCAACTCAACCACGCAGTCTTTGATCGCATGGCCCCTTTCCATGCGGATGGGGCTGGGCACCTGTGTCCATCACGGGTCCTGCGCCTTCGACGCAAGTGGCCGCAAGCTTCAGTTCATGAACGTTGGCTGCCGTACGGGCCATGGAGTGGACCAAACCTGAGGCTGCCGTAACGCCGGACCCGAGAGGGGCTTCTGCCAGCCCCCTTTGCGTGCCCCAAACCATTGCAGTCCAACGCATTGGGGGAGATTCAATGCCGACGATTTGGATGCCCGCTCGGGATTGACGTGCCATGGGATCCCTTCGGCCTTGCCGTTGATCTGCGACGGGTAGGGCTTGGTTAGGATTGGTGATATCAGGGGTCTTGGCGGCAGAATGATTGGCTCAGCATGGACCACATCTGGGGATCCACTGGTGATTGGATGGGAATCGGTGCCCTAGGGGCCTCTGGCTTCCTGCCCACCACATTGACCGAAACCCGTGCTGTCTCAAGAGTTCTCAGCGATGGGTCGGTCCGTTAAGACCACGAGGCCTCCTCAGCATTGGCTTTGCATTGGCTTGATGGGCTCCCTTGGCAATGCGTAGGGAACTCCTACCCAGAATTGTTTTGTTTCTGGCCATGGTGGCAGGCTTTGCCTGGGCTTGGAGACATAGCCAGCTGATCCCGATGTTTGTGGTTGGGCAGCCTTCGGCCACTGGTCCGTTGCAGCAAAAAATGGAGGAGCCATTTTTTGCCCAGCTACACGCCAGCACAGGTCTGCCGATCAAGATAGATTATAAGCCGCTTGATGCCATTGGATTCAAGGATGTCTATCAGCTGCAGGCCTTGAAAGAAGGCACGTTTGATCTTGTTTCACTCCGCTTCATGCAGAATGTGAAGGTGGAGCCTGGGCTCCTTGGCATTGATATGCCGGGCCTTATCCACGATCGAAAGACAGCCAGGCAGGCTGCGGCTGCCTATGGGAGCACGTTGGATCGTTATTTGCAGGAGCGCTTCAACAGCAAATTGCTTGGGCTTTGGAGCTTTGGCCCACAGGAGTTGTTCTGCCGCAAGCCAGTCAGTCATCTGGCGGATTTGAGGGGAATGCGAGTTCGTGTGGCCAGTCCGGCGATTGCCACCGTGGTGGCGGAACTGGGTGCCAAGCCTGCGGTGATTGCTTTTGAGGACACCAGGGACGCCTTGACCAATGGCCTTGTGGATTGCGCCATTAGCAGTGCACAATCAGCCAATTCAGCCGGCTGGACGAAAGATGCCGCTTACTCCTTGGCGATTTCATTCCAATCTGGAATCAATGGCTATGTCATCTCCCTTGACACATGGTCTGCCATGACGCGCGCGCAGCAGAAGATGTTTGCCAGAGTATTTGATACCTATACGGAAGAACTCTGGAGGTACTCGGGAAAACTTTATGACGACATCAATCGTTGCCATGCTGGTGGAGTCTGTAGGGGATTGAATTCTCACAGGGTCAAGCGGTTCGAACCATCCGCCAGAGATCGTCGCCTGCTGCAGGAGATTGTTGTGCGTAAGTTGTTCCCCCAATGGGCTCCAGTCTGTGATCGGCTGCATCATGGTTGCAGTCGAGAGTGGTTAGCAAAGGTGGGGCCTTATCTCACAGTCCTACCTACTCTGCGCTGATGTTCTTCAAACGATTCGGGCCCCGGCTATCGAGGAAGAGCTCCCCACCCCAATCCAGCTTTTCCATGCCCCTGCAGTTGGTAGGTTTTCTATCAACTTTGGTCTTTGTTATCAATTGCACCTTTGAGGTGCTTGCGGCTCATGGTTTGCATGCAGAGCAGTATGGGTTGATCGCCCTGCTGCTGGTGGCATTTTGCCTTTGGGCAATCGCCGAGGTTGTTTGGCTGCAGCGCAAGTCTCTTCCCATTCCCCTCACCGAGCTTCACGTTGCGCTGTGGGCCCAGCTGGTGTTTGTCCTGCTTAGGCATGGCACCGGCTTGTTTCACACGGCAAGTTCACCTGATTTACACAATAGGGGCACCGGTCACGTCTTTGGCGTCAATACCAGTCTTGTTCTTCTGGATCTGCTGGTTTTTCTTGCGATCAGTAAATTAATTATTCATGTTTTTTCCTACGCGGAGTATTTGCGGGCTTGTCAGCTGCTGGTCCAGATGGAAGCCCTGGAATCCACTCGGCAGGATCTCCGTGCGGCCAAGGATGCGGCGGAGCAGGCCAACCTTGCCCTGCTTGCAGCCAATGCCCAGTTGCTTGGTCAAGCCAGCACTGATTCGCTAACAGGTCTCTCCAACCGCCGCCATTTCGAGGCGGCCCTCGCCAATCAATTTGACAGAAGCCTGAGCTTGAAGCAGCCCCTTTCGCTGCTGCTCGTCGATCTCGACCACTTCAAGTCAATCAATGACGGCTTTGGTCACCAGTCTGGTGATCAGGTGTTGGTGGAGATTACTCACTTGTTCAAGTCTAATTTGCGCAAATCAGATCTCGTGGCTCGATGGGGTGGCGATGAATTCATTGTCATGTTGCCCCAAACGGGAGGCCGGGAGGCCCTGCGACTGGCTGGGACGATCCGCGATGCGATTGCGGTGCATCCCTTCCCGAATGGACCTGCGGTGTCGGTCAGCATCGGCGTGGCAGAGCTGCGGCCAGGTGAATCGATGGATCAATGGTTCGCCAGGGTCGATCGTGCGTTGTACGCATCGAAGCAGGCCGGTCGAAATGAAGTGCAACTGAGTCAATTCAGCTGATTTCCCTACCCTGCCACCAGGGCATCTCTTTGCCTGACCTGTGGGATCGGGCAGAGGGGAACCCACCTATTCGCTAGCCCAGAGTGGGCCCATAACTCTTGGCAACAAATCTCTCCGCTGTTCCCTTGGGACAGGAGGATTGGCAGACACACCATCGACGATTCCATGTTGATCAAGCCAATTGCCCCTGCCCTGGCCTTGCTTTGTCTGGCATCGCTCCCCTCATCCGCGCAGGCCCAGAATGGGGCGAAATCCGATGCGGAGTGCCGCCTCAGCAGGAACGGTGAGGTTGTTTATAACGACGATTGCACGGTAAAGGAAAAAGCAGGCGATGGTCGACAAGCCTTTGTCGTTAAGTTCGACAACGGCAAGATCTTCCGGTTTTCTGGTCCCAATCGTCAGAACCTGAGGATTGAGGATGACTTTGCCAACGGCTCCAATGTGTTGTTTGAGGACAAGGGCTCCAAGGGCGTTTTCAGTTGGAATGATGGCAACAGCACCTACAAGCTCCAGGTCAAAACTGGCGGCGCTACCGGTGGTGGCTCCTCCAGTGGCGGCTACGACGGAGGTTCAGGCGGCGGACTGGTTCTGGGCCCACCGGTGCCGGACCTCCAGTACCTGGTCGGTAAGACTCCGCTCTCAGCCGTGCTCGGCTTCGTGATCCGTGGCACGAAGTACGTGAGCGAAACCCAGGTGCCACAGGGAAAGCTCACCTACATGCTGGATAAAAAGCGCTGCGTGGCCTTTCTGAGCACCAATGACATCTACAAGTCCATCACCTTGGCTGACGCCAGCAAGTGCCAGCGCTGATTTGCCCCTAGCCCAAGGCCTCTCCTCAGGCCGGCCAGCGCCAGGCGGCCCGCTCCAGCACCGTCTGGCCCGGTAACACCGTGGCCCCCAGCTCCCGCTCCAACCGCAGCAGCCGGCAGCCGGGAGTGGTCTCCAGAGCGGAGATCAGGGCCTCGGCGTGGGCCACCACCCACACCTGGGTGCGTTCAGCCACCGCGGTGATCAAGCGCGCCAGGGGGGCCAGCAGATCGGGGTGGAGGCTGTTTTCCGGTTCGTTGAGCACCAGCAGCGGCGGAAGCCGTGGGCTGAACAGGGCTGCCGCCAGCAGCAGGTAGCGCAGGGTGCCATCGGACAGTTCCGTAGCCTCCAGCGGCCGCAGCAATCCCGGTTGATGCAGCTGCAGGCGGAACAGGGGTGCACGGGTATCCACCGTCAGATGGCAACCGGGGAAGGCATCGGCAATGGCGGCCTGGAAGGCATCTCCGTCGCCGATCTCCAGGATGGTCTGCACCGCCGCCGCCAGATCGCCCCCGTCGGCCGCCAGCGAAGGCGTGCGGGTGGCGATGCGGCCGCTGCGGGCGGGGGCCTGGCGGTCGGTGCGGAAGCTGTCGTAAAAGCGCCAGCTCAGGATCGTGCGCCGCAGCTGAAACACCTCCGGGGCTTCGAGCGGATCGGAGGCCGCAGTGAACAAACTCTCGTGGGGCGAGACCTCCAGGGCGATCGGCACCGCTCGGCCCCCTTCCCCGCAGCGCTCCACCACCGCCCCCGAGCGCTGCACCAGCAGGCTGCGGGGATGGAAAGGGCCGCCGGCCCAGATCCACTCCCGCTTGATCTCCGGATCCAGCACGAAGGCACTCGTGTGGTCGTCGGACTGATAGCCCAGCTCGATGGCATAGGAGAGGGTTTCGCCGGCGATGCCCAGCCGCAGCCGCGCCGTCTCCCGCCTGCCGCTACTGCCCTGCACCGGCTCCTCCCCACGGCGCATCTCCCGCGTGGTGCGCTCCGGCCCGGCCCAGAACACCGCCGGCAGCCCCCCCTCGGCGGCCAGGGCCGCCACCAGATCACCGCGGGCGGCGGCACTAATCATCCCCAGGGAGCGATACAGGTTGCTCTTACCGCAACCGTTAGGGCCACACACCAGGGTGAGGCCCCCATGGGGCTGGGCCCCGAGCGGCAGGGTGAGCTGCTGCAGGGAGCGGTAGCCCGCCACCGCGAGGTGGGTGAGCGAACGAGCTCTCGCTCTGGCTGTGGTGGGCTGTCGTGACACGGCCTTTACGGCTGGTTGATGATCCGGCTGCGGTTCTCGAGCATCAGGGAGGCATAGCGAGCCGCCAGATCAGAGAGCTGTTGCTGCCAGCGCGCCGCCGAGCGGGGCATTGGCTCGATCACGCTGAACGTGGCCACCGGCAACAGCGCCTTGGACGGACCGACCCGGGGGCTGAGGCCAAGGGTGATGGCCACCAGATCCTTATCGGCGTGGGCATCGAGCAGCAAGTAGGTGGTCCAGCGCTGATCGGGGAAACGCTGGTCGTAAGCCGCCGGCAGGGCGCCGTTGAAGATCCTGCGCAGCTCACTGGCGGAAAAGTTGGTGCCGTTCTGGCGGTACTGCAGGTCATAGGCCCGGGCGGGAAGCGCCAGGGCTGCACCGATCAAAACGGATGCAGCCAAGCGGCAAGGGAACGCCCGCATCAGAACTTGAGCACGCTGGTGGGCCGCAGGATCCAGCCCGCCTCGCCAGCCTTGAGCTTGTAGCAGATCTGCCGTTGGCCGCCGGTGGCCTTGGCGTTGCTATCGCCTGGTTTGTAGATCGGGAAGCGGCGCGCCAGGCAGCTCTCCACCACCTGGAACTGGTCGTGGCCCTGGTAGCCCTGGGCGTTGGCACCCGTGAGTTCCGGCAGGGTGATCGGGGAGAGTTCGGCGCCTTTGATCACGGCGTAGGCCACCACTTCGCCGTAGCTGCCGCTGCCAGCCCCCTGCACGAACACGTAGATCTCGGGCATGCCGTTGCTATTGAGGTCGGCCACCTCGGCACCCACCACCTGGCCATTGACCGTTTGGCGGATCGGCCTGATCGGCGGCTTGGCGCCCGTGGTGGTGATGGTGAGCTGCTGCTGGGAGCCCTCACCGCTGCTCTGCACCTGGAAGCTGATGCCCTGGAGCTTCAGGGTTTGGTTGAAGGCTCCGCCGGCCCAGGCGCTGCCAGGAAGGTTGGTGGCCAGGAGCAGGGCGGCGGCGGTGAGCTGGGGGAACAGGCGCTTCATGGTGCAACGCGAGGGCGGAACGGAACTTTCATCAGCATGGTGACTCTCGCCCCAGCCGTGGGGGTGGAGTGCCCCTGGTTAGATGAGGCAAGCCAGCAGTCTCGGGTTTCAAGACCAAAGGATGAAGGCTGCGCCCCACCGATCTGAATCCATCTGACGTCCCATGGCCGCCGAATCCCCCACCGTCCTGATCACCGGCGCCTCCTCTGGGATCGGTGCTGCCACGGCGGAACGGCTGCTTGCCAAGGGTTGGCGGGTGATCGCTGCGGCGCGGCGCACCGACACCATGCAGTTCCTGGCCGAGCGGGGGGCCATTGTCGAGCCACTCGACCTCAGCGACGGCCAGTCCCGCCAGGCCCTGGCCGATCGGGTCAGGGATCGATTCGGTGCGCTCGATGCCCTGGTCAACAATGCCGGCTTCGCGGAGGTGGGGCCGCTGGAGACCATGCCGCTCGAGCGTGCCCGAGCGATCTTCGAGGTGAACGTGTTCGGGCTCATGGGCCTCACCCAGTTGCTGGTGCCGCCGATGCGTGAACGGGGCCGAGGCCGGATCGTCAACGTCTCCTCGATCGCCGGTCGCTGGGTGACGCCGGGCGCCGGCTGGTACGGAGCCAGCAAGTTCGCCCTCGAGGCCCTCAGTGACGCGCTGCGAATGGAGCTGAAAGCCTTTGGGCTGGAGGTTGTGGTGATCGAGCCCGGGCTGATCCGTACGTCCTTCCCGGAGGTCACGGCTGCATCGATGCGCCAGGCCCAGGGCTCTGGGGTCTATGGCGGCATGATGCGAAAGGTGCAGCTGGGCTGGGAAGCGATCTACCGCGGGGCCTCTTCGCCGCAAGAGGTGGCCGCCACGATTGAGCAGGCTCTCCACAAACCCAATCCGCCCGCCCGCTACCTCTGCGGGCACCAGTCGTCCTCCGTCCTGGCGAACCGACTGCTCCCAACCGCGCTCTGGGATCGATTGATCCGAAGCCGCATGACCTGAGGGGTGACTGCGGCTCCAAGGTCGCCCATTCCTGCCCACCCGCTGCCTCCAGGTCGTAGGGCACGATCTGGAGGTCCAGAACGAGGCCCCGAGCCAGGACCTCTGCGATGGGGATTTCGAGGAGGAGGACGATGGAGCGTTTTCAGAAGGGAGTGGGGCGACGTTGCGTGATCCTTCCCCCCGCTGGGCGGTGGGGATTCGCTGGCCGGATGGGCCCAGTTGCGGCGATTGGGCTGGCGACCCTGGCGGGGCTGAGCAGCGGCAGTCTTCGAGCGGAACCGCTCAAGGGCACGGTGCTCTCGATCGGCGATGGCGACACGATCAGGGTGCTGCATGGACAGCAGCGCCTCACGATCCGGCTGGCCTGCATTGATGCCCCCGAGATGGCCCAGGCCCCCTACGGCGCCCAATCCCGCGCCTACCTGCAAACCCGGTTGCGGATTGGCTCTCCAGTAACGGTGCTGCCGCAGACGATCGATCGCTACGGCCGCACCGTGGCGGAGGTGATCGGGGAGATCAACCTCAACCTGGCGCTGTTGGAGGACGGCCAGGCCTTCGCCTATCGGCGTTACCTGAACCAATGCAACGCCAAGGAGTATCTCGATGCCGAGTACCGGGCCTCCCGCCACCGCTATGGCGTTTGGCTGGTGCCCGGGGGGATCACCCGCCCCTGGGACTTTCGGCGGCTCCGGCGCTCCGGTGGGCGGGTCAGCCAAGCCAGCTCTTCAGCCAGGGCTGCCAGCGCTACGGGAACCTGGCCGATCGTGCAGCACCCCTAAGGGCTGGGGCCTTCCCGCCCCAAGCTTCAGACCCCTACCTTCACCTTGCCGACGCCCATGCTGCGCAGCTCCGAGAGCAGGCCGTTGAGCACGGCCTTGGCGTCACCGAAGACCATGGCCGTTTGGGGAAGCTCGAAGAGGGCATTGGCGATGCCGGCGTAGCCGGCGCCGAGGCTGCGCTTCACCACGAATACCTGGCGGGCCTGGTCCACCTCAAGCACGGGCATGCCGTAGAGGGGGCTGGAGGGGTCGCTCTTGGCGTCGGGATTGACGACGTCATTGGCGCCGAGCACGATCACCACGTCGGTGCGGGGAAATTCGGGGTTGATGGTGTCCATCTCGAGCAACTGCTCGTAGGGCACATCGGCCTCGGCCAGCAGCACGTTCATGTGGCCGGGCATGCGACCCGCCACCGGATGGATGGCATAGCTCACCTCGACCCCATGGTTTTCGAGCAGCTTGGAGAGCTCCCGCAGGGCGTGCTGGGCCTGGGCCACCGCCAGGCCGTAGCCCGGCACGAACACCACCCGCTCGGCCTGCTCGAGGGCCATGGCGCATTCCTCGGGGCTGCAGCTGGTGATGCGGCTGTAGCCGGCCTCGCCGCCGGCACCACCGCCACCGCTGAGGGCACTGGCACCGAGGGCACCACCAAACAGCACCGAAAGCAGCGAGCGGTTCATGGCCGTGCACATCACCTGGGTGAGGATCAGGCCGGCCGCACCCACCATGGCGCCGGCCACGATCAGCAGCTGGCTGCCCACCACAAAACCGGCGGCGGCGGCGGCCACCCCCGAATAGGAATTGAGCAGGGAGATCACCACCGGCATGTCGGCGCCGCCGATGGGCAGGGTGACACCCACCCCGAGCAGGCTGGAGCTGATCACCAGCAACCAGAGCGGCAGACCGGTGGGATCCCCCGGCAGCAGCACGGCCCCCACCAGGGCCGCCACCGCCAGGGAGATGTTGACGACATGGCGCAGGGAACTCTGGGTCCAGGCGGGGGTGCTGAGCCAACCCTGCAGCTTGGCCATCGCCACGATCGAGCCGCTGAAGGTGATGGCTCCCACAAAGACGGAGATGGCGATCGACACCAACGCCACCATGTCGGCGCCGTCGGAATCGAACAGGGCCACGCCGACGGCCACCAGCAACGAGGCCAGACCACCGCAGCCGTTGAACAGGGCCACCACTTCGGGCATGGCCGTCATCGGCACCCGCAGGGCGGTGACCACCCCGGCCAAGCCACCGGCGGCGCTGCCGGCGGCAATCCACAACCAGGCCATCGGCCCCGGACGGATCTCAATCAACAGGCCCAGCACGGCCAGGGCCATGGCCACGGCCGCCAGCTGGTTGGCGCCGCGGGCGGAGCGCACCTTGGAGAGGCCCTTGATGCCGAGGCCCAGCAGCAGCACCGCCACCAGGTCGATGGCATCGGTCAGCAGAGCAGTGGACATCAGTTGTCTCCCTTGCGGCGGAACATGGCGAGCATGCGGTCGGTGACCAGGAAGCCACCGACCACGTTGTAGAGGGCAAAGCCCAGGGATAGGGCCCCGATCAACAGCAGGGCCTGGTTGTCACCGGCCTTCTGGATGAGGGTGAGGGAGGCGAGCACGGTGATGCCGCTGATGGCGTTGGCGCCAGACATCAGCGGCGTGTGCAGGGTGGGGGGCACCTTGCCGATCAGCTCAAGACCCAACAGGCTGCCGAGCAGCAGCACCCAAAGGGCCTGGGAAAGGGCACTCATCACGAACCTCCGTTGCGGGAACCGTTGGGATAAACGACATCTTCACGACGGCAGATGCCGCCGTGGGTGAGCAGACAGCCCGCCAGGATCGGGTCCTCGGGATTGAGCCTGAGTTCCTCCTCGTCGAGCAGGTGCTCGATCAGGGCCGCCACGTTGCGGGCATAGAGGGCGCTGGCGTGGTTGGGGACGCTGGAGGGCAGGGCATCGGCGCCGATCAGTTGCACCCCGCGGCGCTCGACCGTCTGGCCGGCCACGGTGCCGAAGCAGTTGCCGCCCTGGGCGACGGCTAGATCGACCACCACGGCGCCGGGCCGCATGCCATCAAGCATCTCCTCGCTGATCAGCCGCGGTGCGGTGCGACCCGGCACCTGGGCGGTGCAGATCACCATGTCGGCGAGGGCGAGCTGGTCGGCCAGCTGCTGCCGTTGGGCCGCCAAGAACGCCTCACTGGCGGCCTTGGCATAGCCCCCCTCTTCGGCGGGCTTGTCCTCGAGTTCGGGCGGATCGATGAAGCGGCCACCCAGGGATTCCACCTGTTCTTTGGCGGCGGCGCGCACATCCGACACGTACACCACTCCGCCGAGCCGCTTGGCGGTGGCGAGGGCCTGGAGGCCGGCCACGCCAGCACCGAGCACCAGCACCCGTGAGGGCTGGATGGTGCCGGCGGCCGTCATCAGCATCGGCACGTAGCGATCGAGGGCGGCGGCGGCCAGCAGCACCGCCTTGTAGCCGGCGATGTTGGCCTGGGAGGAGAGCACATCCATGCTCTGGGCGCGGCTGATGCGTGGCAAGAGCTCAAGGGCAATGGCCGAGGCCTCCCGTTTGTTGAGGGTCTCGGCCAGGTGGGTGGCGCCGTAGGGCGAGAGCAGACCCACCAGCAGGGCGCCCGGCCGCAGGCGCTGCAGGTGGGAGGCCGGGGGCGCCTGCACGCAAAGCACCCCGTCCGCCTCCTCCCAGGGCAGGCCCTCCTCCGGCGCCAGTTCGGCCCCGACGGCCAGGTAGTCGTCATCGCGGAAACCAGCCGCGGCGCCGGCCCCCTGCTGCACCCCCACGCTCACCCCCTTGCCCCGCAGCCGTCGCACGGTCTCGGGCGTGGCGGCCACGCGCCTCTCCCCGGGGGAAAGCTCTCGCGGCACTAAAAATCTCACCAAGGATTCATCTGCCTCAGGTCATCTCCACTAGTAGGGGGGAGCAGGCCCCGGATAAGCGTTGTCGCGACCAATGTGCGGACTCGCGCACCGGGGACTCCGGGCCGGGGAGGCGGCTTTGGGCAGCACCCCCAGGCGATGCTCCAGGCTCGGCATAAGCCCTGGAGCCTCTCGGATGAGCCACGACACCCTGCCGCCGATCGCCGGCCGTGAAGCCGAGCTCCTGGCCCTGGTGCAGCAGCCCCAGCCGGTTGTTCTGGGGCAGACCCAGCTTGATCTGGCCCCCATCGGCTCGGTGTTTGCCTGTGCCCTGCACATGCATCAGCCGACGATCCCCGCCGGGGCCCAGGGAGAGCTGATCGGCCATCTGCAATACATGTTCGAGCACCCCGGCGAGGGCGATAACCACAACGCCGAAGCCTTTGCCCAGTGCTACAAGCGGATGGCTGATCTCTTGCCTCAGCTGATTGCAGACGGCTGTGATCCGCGGATCATGCTGGATTATTCCGGCAACCTGCTCTGGGGCATCGAGCAGATGGGCCGCCAGGACATTCTTGAGGCCCTGCGACGACTCGCCTGTGATGCCACGCTCCAACCCCATGTGGAGTGGCTGGGTACGTTCTGGAGCCATGCCGTGGCCCCCTCTACCCCGATTCCCGATCTCAAACTCCAGATCCTGGCCTGGCAACACCATTTCGCCGCCCTGTTTGGCGTGGGGGCCCTGCAACGGGTGAAGGGATTCTCGCCACCGGAGATGCACCTGCCCAACCACCCCGACACGCTCTACGAATTGGTGAAGGCCCTCAAGGAGTGCGGCTATCGCTGGCTGCTGGTGCAGGAACACAGCGTTGAAAACCTTGATGGCAGCAGCCTGCGTCAGGAACAGAAGGTGATCCCCAATCTGCTGCTGGCGCGTAACTCCAGGGGGGAAACGGCCTCGATCGTGGCGTTGATCAAAACCCAGGGCTCCGACACCAAGCTGGTGGGCCAGATGCAGCCCTACCACGAAGCCCTGGGTCTTCACCGGCAGGAGCTGGGGGGGACAACGGTGCCGTCGATCGTGACCCAGATCGCCGACGGCGAAAATGGCGGGGTGATGATGAATGAATTTCCGCCGGCTTTCCTGCAGGCTCACCACAGCATCGCCCGGCAGGAGGGTGGCCGATCGGGAACGGTCGCCATCAACGGCACGGAGTATCTGGAGTTGCTGGAGGCCGCCGGTGTGCAACAAGAGGATCTGCCGGTGATTCAGGCGGTGCACCAACACAGGCTCTGGCAACACCTTGACGGTCCCCCCACCCCTGAAACCGTGGCCGCGGCGATCACCGACCTCCAGCAGCAGGATCCCCCCCTCTCCATGGCCGGCGCCTCCTGGACCAACAACCTGAGCTGGGTGGAGGGTTACGCCAATGTGCTGGAGCCGATCCACAGCCTCAGCGCCCAGTTCCACCAGCGCTTTGACCCCCTGGTGGCCCAGGATCCGGCGGTCACCCAAACCGAGCCCTACCAAAGGGCGTTGCTGCACCTTTTGCTGCTGGAAACCAGTTGCTTCCGCTACTGGGGCCAGGGCACCTGGACCGAGTACGCCCGCGAGATCCACCGGCGGGGGAGCGAGGCCCTGGAGGGGGCGTCAGGTGGCTGAATCCGTGCTGATCGAAGCCGTGAACCACCGTTACCAGCCAACAAAGCGCCTGGCCCGATGGGGGAAGATTCGATGATTCCACAGAGCTGCCTTCTCATTGAAAGCAAGAAGTTCCCGATCCTCCCTGGGGAGGATTGGGAGATTACGAATGAGCACATGTACGGAAAAGCTCTCTGCATCTATCTGCAATCCGAGCTGCCGCGCGCTGGAATCAGTGTGCCGTTTTTCTGCAACGAAGACTGGGGTTGGTGGTTAGAGGTGGAACGTGGAGCGTTCAAGATGGCGCTCTGCATCTACTCCGACCCCGACGCCACAGAGCATCCCGAGAGATATGCGCTCATGCCCTCGATCGATAGAGAAACGAAATGGTCCTGGTCAATGTTTAAGAAGGTCGATGTTTCCAAGGATGTCCTGGCGCTCGTCGACATGGTTGAGTGCACATTCAAGAACGACAAGGATGTTTTGTCCGTCACCAGGCATGATGAATTCCCGTTCTAAAGTGGGGTACCGATGGGATTGATCCATACCGGTGGGTCTCGCATCGGCCGGAGCTTCCTGAGATCGTGGAACTGGACTTGGCCCTTCGCCCGACTGGGGGTTGCCGCTGACGCCCTCAACCTCAGCACACCGGGCAGGGCCTATGAGTTCGGGCGCGATTCGGTCCGTGCGATCCGGCTTGTGGGCCCTAGGGGCATAGCGATTGAGCACGCCGTTCCGGAGGTTCCTCCGTGCGTGGTGTTCTGGAGCTTCAATCGCGACACCGTCATCGCCGCTCTCCAATCGGAGGGCTATCCGATCTTGAAGGGCGAGTAGGGGTCGTTGTGCCTGGCAAACCGGCCTAAACTGGTGTCAACGGGGGGCGCCAGGCGGCTGCCCATCGGCAAGGAACGAAGCGGTGTTGCATTGAAAGCAGTTGGATGATGAACAGAACGGTGTTGTGCCCATTGGCGATCCTGAGTCTGTGGTTGTCTCCATGCACCCAATCCGTAAGTGCCGCACCGCCCATGGCGCAGGCTGTGGATGGTTTGAAGGCGATCCAGAGATCCCCCGGCATCTCTATCCATCACCTGTTCCAGCACTGGGTCCACTCCAGTCAGGAGGAACCACCGGGCAGCACGGTTCAGGTCTTCCGCCCAGCTGGGTCACGGGCTTTTCCGCCGAGCCGATTCAGGATGGCCTACAAGTTTGCTCCAAACGGAGATTGTGAATTCTACTTTCTTTCCCCTGATGATGGCCACCGTTTCAAACCGTGCAGTTGGGCAATGGGCCCGAGCAACAAGATGATCCTTCAGATCAGCGAGAATGGAACAACGACCTCTTTCAGGATCGTCCAGCTCACCGCGAAGATTCTGCGACTTGCCTCTTTAGAGCCGCAGAGAAACAAATGAGCAAAAGCCCATTTCCCGGTTGCAGCCGCCGCTCAAAGAGAAGCCAACCGTTTGGGACATGGCCAATGCTTGGGGCAACAATGTGTGCTGGTCACTCGGCCTGCAATTTCTCGACGACCTGTGGATGATGGGGTGTCCGCCTTCTCAGAGAGGCACGTGCGGTCAAATTCCACGCTTAAGCTGCGCCCTACTTCCGCTCAGATGTCCTGCCGTTGTCACCCGTTTCACTTAAACATTCGGTGGTTTCCCAGAGAGGCAAGACTCACCGTTATTGGAGTGGCCACTGCACTGGCCTGCCTTCCACTTCTCGGCTGTGAGCCACTCTGGAACGCCGCCAATCGTGCGGGTCTTGAGTCAGACGTTCGCGATCTTCTGAAGAAAGCCAAGGTCGTACCGCAGCGCCTTGACTGCCGCATGGTCGGCTCCACCCGCGATGCCTCCTGCTCGCTTCGTCTGTCCCAGGCAGAGGCCGCGGCTGTCATTCAGGCATTGGCGCTTGGGCGCATCAATTCCTCATCAGGGGCCCTGTCTTCCCCAGCGCATCCCAGCGCTGTTGCTGGCCCCAGCTGCGTGGTCGGAGCCAGCGCGCCGCTGGCGGCCTTCGGGAGCACAGATCGTCGCCCCAATGCCCTTCGCCTCGACGGTGGCTCTGCCTTTGAGTACCTTCTCCTCACCTATAAGCAGTCAACGGGCCAGGCTTGTCTTCAGCTCTCCTACTCCTACGGCTAAGCCATCGCTGAAAACTGGCCACCTCGAGGCAACGATGGGCTCGATGGTTCCGTCGATCTGGTTCACGGCGTTGGTTCTACCTGAAGAGAAATGCCTTTGGAGGTCGTTGCGTTAGCTGCCCAGCAGGGTGATCAGCACCTCGCGCTCCCGCGGCCCGTCGAGCTCCACCAGCAGTACCGATTGCCAGCGGCCAAGGCCGAGCCGGCCCTGCACCACGGGCAGGCTGAGCTGGTTGCCCAGCATCAGGGCAATCAGGTGGGCATGGGCATTGCGCGGTTCATCCGCTGGGATACCCACGCGCTGATCCAGATCGTTGTGAAGCCAGGGGCGATCTGGCGGTGCCAGCTCGAGGAAGAAGCGCTCGATGTCGGCCAGTAGGCGTTGCTCGTTCTCGTTGAGGGCAAGGGCGGTGGTGGTGTGCTGTCCCACGGCCACCAGTAGGCCGTCGCCGATCCCGCTGCGATCGATCAGGGCCTGGAGCTCTGGGGTGATGTCATGGCAACAGAAGGATCCGGCCGTCTGCAGAGGGAGGCGGTGATGCAGGAGCTGGGTCATCGGCGGTGACGGGTGCGTGCACGGATGCTGCGGGCCGAATCAATCTGGTTGATGGGCTGGGCCCTCCCTGAAGGGTGAACGGGCCACGATGGCGTCGATGCCCAGTTGCGCCCGCCAGTCCGCCAGGGGGTGATGCCAGCCCTCCTCCCAGCGCTGGGCCAGCAATGGGGCACACATTCGGCCCAGTTCGAGGCCGTACGCCACCGCCTGGCCCACATCAACCTGGCCTGGGTTGGGGCCCTCGAGACAGCGGTGCAGAAGATCGGCGCCCAGCACCATGGCGCTGCCGGGCCAGCGCAGCTGCATCACGTTGATGGCGCTGATCGCCGCCTCCCCCGCCGAGGTGGGGGGGCAGCCGCACACCACATGCCAGAGGTCGTGGGTGTGGCGCACCCGCTGGTGGATCCAGGTGTCGTCGCCATCGATGCCGGCCTGCAGCACGGGATCGGGCAATGGCTGACCACCGGCCCCGGAGAACCAGCTGGAATAGGCGTGGCCGAGGCTGTCGGGCGCCATGGAACGCATGTCCGCCTGGCTCGGCCAGGCCCCCCAGTAGCGCTCCCGCATCAGTGGTGCGATAGCGGGGTCCAGTCGAATGGCTGCGCGGGCCGCATCGGCCACCGGCGTGGTGTAGCTCCTGGTGAACAGATCGAAGCCGTGCTCCAGATCGTCGGGGTTCTCCACCAGGGCCGACAGATCGGTGGCCAGGTGGAGCAGCTGGCGGCGCAGGGAGGAACGCATGGCAGGCGGTTTGGCGGGAGTTGGATCTGACCCTGGGGTCGTGACGGATCACCGGGCCTACACGTCGATGTCGCCATCAAGCTGATCCTGATCGATGGGGCGTAGGCCCTGTGGCGCGGTGCGGTGTTGGTCTTGATGGGGGTTGGGGTTGGGGTCTGCTGTGTTCTATGGACAGGGGTCTTGGGGCCTAGGCCTTCCATCCCTGCCCAATGGCTCCCCCTTCACCTGCTTTCCCTTTGATTGTTTCCGCACAGTTTGCAGAAGGTTGTTGGTACTTTCTTGATCGAATCAGCAAACGCGCACGGAGCGACCGGCATGGAGAAGGGAGGGTTGCTAATTCCAAGAATGTTCAGTGTGATAGACGTGTTGATGTCAGTTGCTTGGATCTTTGAGTGGACGTGATCGTTTATTGGTTTCGCGAGGTATTGATCTTTTTAAAGAAGTTGATGGGGAGATAGGTTAAAATTGCGAGTGCTGTAATCCCTATTGGTGGCGGCAGGTAGGTTCCGGGCGAGTCGGCAATTGCTGCAATGGCGAAGGTTGCCAAGGCTTTGGTTAGTGATGTGCCAAATACAAACTCCAGCTCTTCTCTTTTTTCAGGGGTTTGTCCGTGCTGTCTCTTTTCAGACTTTGCCAATGCCGCTAACAGTAGGTAGATGATGGCCACAAGGGCAAAGACGCAAATTCTGGAGTAAATAAGGAGAACCCTGTGGCTGTCTGCCTGCAGCACTTCATCGATTAAGAAGTGATTGACGAGGTAGTAGAAGGGAGGGACCAGGCTGCTTAGAAATAGAATCCAGCCCGTGGATAGTGCAAAGATTCGGAGTCTTTTGGCGTCAAACAAGAGAGTTTTGTGGTAGGACCAGATGTCGTAAATGATGGTGAATATGGCAAAATAGCCTATTAGCAGTACCGCGGTGGCTGCAACCAGTGTGGTTGGTGAATTGCCATGGCTTTTGCTCTTTTCTATTGACTCCAGAATGATCGCCGGGAGTTCAATGACAAGCAGTGTGAGGATGATTCCATAGGTTGCGTCGATGATGCCAACCCAGTTTTCGCCGCTGGTTTTTCCAATTATTTTTGACGGAATCATCTTGGCTGAGCGATTTAACGACATTAGCAGAATCGCGGCCAGGGGCGAGGCGATCGAGCCCCGTTAGGGGTGTCTGTCGTTCAGGCGCTCCATTGATCCTCAGGCACGGCATTGATCCGGCGATGTCTTCCCCTGTTGATCAGTTAATGTTGACCTAATCGCTTTTGCTTACCCATACCACGAGTAGCGGCAATCGTTCCCAAAGACGATGTTATCTCAATCCCCGGTGGCGTCAGTGGATCGCTGCGGGGTGTTTGGTGTATAGCTCAGCAACAATTTTACGAAGGATCCCAATCGATTGCCCCTACAACTTGCCGAGAAGCAGAGCGGTTAGCATGCCCTTGTTGGCTGGTCGTCGACCCGCTCCAGCAACTGATTTCTGGAGGCCTGCCATCAGTTGAACAGTTCAGGATCGGACTGGCTGATCTCCTCCCAGAAGGATTGAAAATTCAACCAGCCGGCCTGGGGGCTGGCCGTGTGTTCGCGGGTGAAGGAGGCCCATTCCGGTCGGATCCGCTTGGGGCTGCCCGCCGCCTCGGCCAGCAGCTGGGCCTGGCAGCAGCGCTCCATCGCTAGAAACCAAAAAGCTGCCGCATCCACCGTTTCCCCCACCGTGAACAGGCCGTGGTTCTGGTGAATGGCGGCCTTGCCGCTGCCGAAATGGCTGGCAAAGGTGCGCCCCGATTCCACTTCAAGCACCACCTTGCCGCCATCGGCCTCGATCAGCACGTGGTCGTTGAAAAACGCACAGGCATCTTGGGTAATCGGATCGAGCAGCCGGCCGAGGGAGGCAAAGGCCTTGCCATAGGGGGAATGGGCATGGGCGGCCGCATGGATGTCAGGCCTGGCTTCATGGACGGCGGCATGCAACACAAAGGCGGCCCGATTGACGGGCCGGTGTCCATAGACCACTTCACCGGCATGGTTCACCAAAATCAGGTCGCTAACCCGCATGTGACGGAACGACAGGGCAAAGGGATTGACCCAGAAATGGTCTGGATATTCCGGATCGCGCACGGTGATGTGGCCGGCCACGCCTTCGCCGAAACCCGAGCGTCCAAATACCCGCAGGGCACCGGCCAGGTGGGTGAGCCGATAGCGTCGTTCCTCGGCAAGGGTTTCGAACTGGGGCGGACTCTGGTGGATCAGGGATTGGGGAACGAGCTCCACACCATTGATTTGTCGCCTCAGGTTGGGGTTCGCTGGCGCGGCCATGGTTGCCCTGATCCAAACGATCGCAGCCTTGAGTCTGCCAGTGATGGGTCCAGGGAGTCACACCGACAGGGCTGGCGGGGTTAGGGCCCATAGCCACCCCATGGCCCGTCTGATCCAGGGCTCAGCCCTTGGTTTGAGGCAGATACGGGCTCCAGGCAAGTGGATTGATCAAGACCTTGTTCTCCATGATTGTGAGCATGCCGTTCCTCTGAACATCGTCGATCAGAACCAGCCGCTCAAGGTGGGGGTCGGCTGAATCCTGACGGTGCCTTCAGGGGCATCGAAGCTGATCTTGATCAAGGCCTCTCGCACCTTGTGGTTGTTGGTGCTTCCCGCCTTCTCTTCACCCTTGGACCAGAACCAGACCATGCCGCAGCCAGTTGCGGCCGGGCCGCTGGTGACCAGCTTGATACCCCACGTCGCCTTGCCGTCAGTGGTGTACTTCTTGGAGGCAGGGATCTCCTCCCCCAGCCATTTGCAGGCGTGATGCCGGCGGCCTTGAGCTGTTTGTTGATGATCGTGTTGCCGGTGTACGGGTAGATGGAGTCGGAGCCCACAGAGAAGGAGCTCATGCCCTTGTTGTTCAGCAGCCAGTCAAGGGCGGGTTCCGCTTGTTGATCGGGGGCGGGATCGCTGGTGCAGATGGTTTTGGAGCATTCCTGGCTTCAAACACCGGCAGCATTGCCTTTCTGCTGACGGAGGTCCAACCGCCTAACACCATGGGCACCTGGTCTTGATCAATCAGTTTCTTCGCCTTCTCGGCAAAGCTGGGCCAGCCGGAGGCACCATGCTCTTCGATCGCCATCCGTTCGAATCCGGCCAGCGCTGTGGCACGGCTCAGCAGACGAAATGTCGCTGTGAGCATTGGGCTGGGCTGGGCTGGCTGGGAAAACACCAAAAAGCCGTCTGCTGTCCAGGTGACAGGGGAATGTTTCACCGAATACCTGGGCCGATGGCTAGGGATTAGCTGGCTTTTGTATCGACAAGAACCCTTGTCTTCAGCTTTTTGTGGGCGGGCCATGGTGGTGAATCCGTTGGCGCACCCGCGGCACCCTGGTCATTGGTGGTTAGGCGGGGCTTGCGAATTGTCGAGGGCGCCCGACCTCGTGAATTGAGCATTTTTACTCAATTAAAGTGATCACCAGGCATCCACACCGCTTTCTGCTGCCCTGCCGATGGCTCAGTCCGTCGACGAGTCAACCATTTTTTTGCAACAAGGCCTTGGCCCAAGGCAGAGGAGTTCACCATTTGCCCCTTGGTGTTGGGGCTCCTCAAGGCCCACACTTCGACCTAAAACCCTGCTTCCGCAACCGATCTGGTCGGCTTGTTCAACGCACTGTCCCATGCCCTGATGCCATGGGGGACCATTCCACCTTTGTAGTGCTGTTACTGGTGGACGGCCTTGCGATCCTGTAAAGTTCAATTGATCAATGGGCTGGCATTGATGCGTTAATGCCAGAACCGCATCAGACCTTTGCGATTGGCGGTCGTGCTCCAGTCAGATCTGGCCCCTCGCAGGCACAAGCGTCACCCCCTTCCCTCTTCCCTTGCGGTTGTTTCGGTGGTGTACACAGCTTCCAGTGGTGAAGTCCATTCAGGACAGTTGTGGGACGTGAGCTCTGCTGGGGCCTGTATCTTGCTGACCGGCCATGCCCCGATGGAATCAAATAGTATTGGTCCCCTAACTATTCGGCATCCGAGCACGCAGGATCAGCTTTTGCTTCCTGCACAGGTCTGCTGGTGCTCCCCTTCTAAATTGGCTACCTACGCAGGAATGCTCTTTGCCGATGGCTTGATCGGCCCAGGCACGTTCTTGGATGATTATATGAAAGCTTCTTGGGTGGACAATATGGAGACTCTGCGGATGGAGAGTCTCTCTTTGCACCCATCTCTCTTCCCCCCTGATTGACTTCACTTGGCCTAACGATTTGGCTCAGGTGCCATTTCTTGCTTTTTTGGGCAATGTCTTTCGTTGGCCGAGAAAGTGCAAGAAGTTTTCTTGGCTAAGAGCCCAAGCCGCACCAGTTGCTGGCCGAAAGCTATCTGCGTAGTTCTAGTTGAACTGCGTGGCTTCTGGTTCCTGACGTTTTCAACCAAGAGCCGTGCCTTTGGGGGTGTCAGGCTGCATGTTCTGCCGTCATGGGGGACCGGCAACCTTGTTGATGGGTAGGGGGTGGTCGTTGCAGTCGATCCGTTTCGCCATCGGATTCAGTGCAGCGATTTCGGCACCCGATCGCGTTTCTGCCTGGCTTGCCACCGGTGGTTATCTCTCAGGCTTGATCCTGGTTCACCTCCACGATTCGGTAAACCTCGCGATCATCGGAGCAGCACAGGTCTCCGTAGTAGCGCTCCAACACGGCATGGGCTTGGTCATAGGAAGGGAAGCGCTGACCCGCGATGCCATCGCTAAGGCCGTCATCGCGAAGGATCTGATAGGTGGCTGTCCTGCCCATTGCAATGCTCATCGGAAGAAATAGTGGTCGCCGATAAAAACCTCGGCGACCAGGGCAAAGGACCCTCCGGCCGCACCTGACGCTAGCTCCGGTGGGGTGACGACCACGGTGGTGAACCTCAAGTTGGTTGATGCCCTCACCATCGATACCGCTCAGGCCAAGGGCCTTCCTTTCCAGGTCCAACCACGGCCGCTGAGGGTGCGCCACACCGACACCGGGCCGATTGCGGCCACCACCAAACCACCGGCTCCCATCAGCCACCAGAGGGTGAGAGGCACCTGGAACTGGCGGCGGGTCCACAGGCGCAACACCAGTTGCAGGCCGATGCCCGCCAGGGCGAGGGCCAGGGCGGCCAGCAGCACCGGCCGCTGGTCGGGCACCACCGCGGCGGCGAGCGCCGCTGCCGGCGTCAGCAACCAGGGGCCGCTGAACATCAGCAGCACCACCGACGAGGCCGCCAGGGCCCTGGCCACATCCCCGTCGAGGCCCAGCAGCCAGTTCTTGGTCCAGCCCTCCCAGAGGGAGGCGAAATCGCCGTACATGCGCACCTCGAGCGCATCCAGCCCCAGGAGGTAGCGCAGGCGATGGCCGCCCTGCTTGATCCGGCGCGCCAGGGCGAGGTCTTCGACCACCTCTGTCGCCAGGGCCCGGTGGCCGCCGATCGACCCGTAGGCGCTGCGGCGAAACAGCATGAACGGCCCGGCGGCGAAGGCCACCGGACTGGCGGGGTCATTGGCGGCTTTGATCGGAAAGCCGAGCCCCAACAGGCTGGCCATGATCGGCTGCACCATCCACTCCGCCAGGCAGCCGCAGCTGAGCCGCGGCGCCAGGCTGAGCAGGTCTGCCCTGTCGGCGCTTGCCTGGGCCAGGGCTCGCCGCAGGGTGGTCGGCTGCAGGCGCACATCGGCATCGACGAACAGCACCCACTCGCTCTCCACCTGCTCCATCGCACGGCTGCAGGCCCAGTTCTTGCCCACCCAGCGTTCGCCCACCGGCCGGAGCCCGGCATCCAGCAGCGAGAAGCGGGACTCCTTGGCACCACAGGCCCCTGCCGCCTCCCTGGCGATGGCCACCGTGGCATCACTGGATCGATCGTCCACCAGCAACACCCGCCAATCGCCGCAGGGGTCCTCGCTGCGAAGGACGCTCGTGAGGCAGGCGGTGATGTTGGTCGCTTCGTTGTAGGCGGGCACCACCACCGTGAGCGAGGTGCTGGCCAGGGACGCTGGCGTGTCCGATCCCGGCTCCGGCCATTCCGCAAGCCTGGGCGCCCGCGCGAACACCCGCACCAGGCCGGCGATCAGAATCATCAGGCCAAGGGCGGCCGTGGCCGCCAGGGTGAACAGCGCCCAGGCGAGGGCCGAGGCCAGATCCATGCCGAAGGCCTCAGGGGCGTTGTGCCCATGGTGGCCCGGCTCGAGGGTCTGCGGATGACCCACCCATCGATCCCCCTCCCTATTCGCAGAGGGGCATGTACGGCACCGCGATGGTGGCAATTGCGCTCTTGGGGGCAAACGCACCGAGCACCTGCTTGCCGTTTTGCTCTACCGTGACGAACCGCCCGTCGAACACCTTGTCGTAGGTCGATGTTGCCGAAAGCCCTGCTGCACGGGCGCGATTCACCAGCTCGTTGGCCGTGCTGCCGGGAATGGCGATGCCGAAGGTTGTCTTGACACCGGCCGAGAAGGCAAAGACCCGCAACGTGCCTCGGTTGAACTCGACCGTGCCCTTGATTCCGGCTGGCGCTTTTGGGCCTGTGAGGTTGTAGACAACAGGGAGCGGAGTTCCGGCGAGCTCACAACCGGTTGTCGGTTTGGCGAGCCAGCCGGTGGCGACTGCTTCCGCTTGGGTCATTCCAAGATGCAATGGGCCGATCCCATTGAGGCGGAACACCTGGCCGGATCCGCTTCCGTTCGCTGCCGCCGATCCGGCCGCCAGCAGGACGGCCGCCCCGAGCAGTGAAGCCCCACCAAGGCAGTGAATGTTCAGGAAAGTCATCCGCTAATGATAAGGGAGAGAGCGGCTTCCGTTGCACTTAGAACTCTCGTGGGATCTCTCAACAGCGCTACGGCCAAGGCCTCTTTGCGTGCTCTGCATCACGAAGCGAAATTGCATCGTGGTGGATGGGCCTGCATCTCTCCGCCGATCAGAGAGCTGGCCTCATGGTCTTAGGGCTAGAGTTCATGGAAGAAAATAGGGTAGATCTATTGGATCCGTATGGAGCTGTAGGTTCACAGCTAGTGCTTCCCCTGGATATTTTCATGATGAAGCAAAGGTAGGCGAATAACGCACTTCGCCCGTTGCCGGGCGTTGTATTTCTGCTGTGGCCCAGTTGCGCAGAGAATGCAGGATTGCTTGGGTCAGGTGGATGATTCGTTCGGGTTGTTTTGCCCAGTCTTGAACCCGGGGGCTCCGCCAGCCGCGTTGCCCCATCCACCTTGCCCAGGCAGCCCCTTGCGCCCTTGGCGCTCCCGGCGGGGCTGGAAGGGGGGTGATTCGCCAACATATCCATCGCATCGGCCCTTGGGTAGCAATGGCTATCCAATGAGCATCGGCCGAGGTTCAGCGTGCCCCGGATTGGCTACGGGGCTTTGGCGCTTTTTGCAACGGATCCTGCGCTTCGGAGCGCCAACCATGGCTTGGTGCTCCTTAACGCTGCACTGGTGCTGATGATGATGTCCGCGCGTGCCCTCAGTTGAGCCGTTCCCATCGCCTGCGATGGATTGCATTGCCCCCCGAGCCAATGGTTTCGTTGCTTTCTGTGCTGATGGCAGGGTGACGCCGACGGTCAAGTTGATCTGAATTGGCTGGCAACCCTATGCATCAGCAGGGATTGGGCGAGCTGTGGACACTTGCGATGACGTTATGGGGAGCCTTCCTCTCAGGGGTAACAAAATCAAGGGGGACTCCCGAGCAATCAGAACATTGCAGATGCTCCTCGGCCATGAATCAGCCACGAAAAAGATGGTGCAAGTTCGTGTTCTCAGCTCGACCAGTCTCTTTGCCTTAGCCTCCAGGCAATTCTTTCCCCTCCTACCGCAAGCAGTGGTCACGCTGGCTTGGCAGACGGGGCTTCGGCAGGTCAAGTCCTTCCAGCGCCGTCGATGCCGTTCTCTGTTGCTCGGCCTGTTGTTCACCTTGGCGATGCCTGGCTGGGCCAACTGTGCCGGTCCTGGGAAGGCACCCATCGACCTGGTGCCGCAAACCTGCCAGCGGATTTCTCCTGCAGAAGATCCCTCTATTTTGGCTCGCGCTCGCTCGAAGGGTTTTCCTGGCGATCTGAGCACGCTTACCAGGCTCTACACCGGCGCCCTTGTCACCGACTCGCGCAACCAACAGTGGGTTTATCCCACCAATGCCAAAGACCCTTGTCGATTCTTCCTCCAGGGTCGCAAGATCCGGATGATGGCTTCCTTCACCTGTTGTGACACCGGTAACTGGGGCAAGTGCGTTTTCCGCGGGCTTTTTCTTGGCGATTTGGGCGGACAACCCATCAATGCGTTCCAGTGAAGCGTTGTGGGCCCCAAGAGCTGTTGTTTTGCCACGATAACTACACCGCACCTCGGCGGATGAGCCCCTGCTGGGTACTTCTTCCTGCTGGACCCCCAGTCGGGCGATAGATGCGACCTCACGCTCGGGCGCCGGCCAGGATCCCGGCGGCATTGGCGGCCACGGCGGCCAGATCGGCCTCCTCCTCCAGCGGGCCGCTTCCGGTGGTGATCAGCAGGGCGCCGGGCTTCATCGTCGCGAGCCGGGCCCCATCGATCAGGCCGAGGGTCCGGGGGGGGAGCGGGCAATGCAGGCTCACCAGCTCCGAGCGCTCCAGCAGCTCCTTCAACGGCACCACAGGCACGGTGCCATCGCAGGCCATGCCGCCGGACGAACCGCGCCGATGGGCGATCACCTCCATGCCGATGCACACCACGGCAAGGGTGGGGCCAGCCAGTTCGGGGAGGCTGTCTTGCCAGCAGCAGAAATCGGAGCCTGCGCTCCAGGCGCCCTGACGCACCAGGTCCGCGGAGGCGATTCGCTCGGCCACCAGGCGGCGAGCGCCCCACAGGAGCCCAGGGACTCACCCTCTCGGTTTGGTGGGTTCCTCATCCGGTTCTCAGAGATTGCCCGGTCGCCCCCCGTCGGTAGGGTGGAGCAGGCTGTCGTAAGGCTCCCTCGGGGGAAATGACACGATGCAACTTGAGACGCTGAGCTTTGAGGCGAGCACTGGCTGGTCGCAGCCCTTACCTCCCCTCGATTCCGAGGCCACTCTGGTAATCACGTTTGGCGATCCCAGCTTCGGTGATGCGCCACAACCTCTGGGAGAGTTGCAGCGGGCCTACCCGAACTCCCACCTGCTCGGCTGTTCGACCTCTGGAGAAATCCACGGACCATCGATCCGCGAAGGCAGTCTCAGCGTCGCGGTGGTCAAGTTCGAACGCACCCATCTGCGCTCAGCCTTTTCCAGCGTCGCTGGAGCGGTTGAGTCGTACCAAGCGGGGCGCGACATCGCCCAACAGTTGGCCGCCAGCGACCTGAAAGCCGTGTTCGTGCTCAGCGACGGCCTGCTGGTGAACGGCAGCGAGCTTGTGCGCGGCATCAACGAAGTTTTGCCCGCGGGCGTCTCCATCACCGGTGGCCTCGCCGGTGACGGAGACCGTTTCGGTAAGACGTGGAACCTGCTGCACGGCGTGCCCCATTCCGGCATCGTCTCGGCCGTCGGCTTTTATGGCGAGTCGGTGTGCATCAGCCACGACAGCAAGGGTGGCTGGGACATCTTCGGACCGGAGCGCAAGGTCACGCGCAGCTCTGGGAACGTGCTGTACGAGTTGGATGGTCGTCCGGCGCTCCAGCTTTATAAGGACTACCTCGGTGACCGCGCGGCCGGGTTACCAGCCACCGGACTGCTGTTCCCGTTGGCGCTGCGAAGCAAGACCGGCGACGAGAAGCAGCTCGTGCGGACGATTCTCGCCATTGATGAAGTCAACCAGTCCATGACCTTCGCCGGTGATATCCCCGAGGGCTCGATGGCGCAGTTGATGAGAACCAACTTCGACCGTCTCATCGATGGAGCCAGCGACGCCGCGATGGTCACCCTGCATCAGAAGAAGGGTGTTGGCGAATTGCTCTCGCTCGTGATCAGCTGCGTTGGCCGCCGGCTCGTGCTCGGAGAACGTACCGAAGAGGAAGTGGAAGCCGTGCTCGAGATCCTGCCCGCCGGCACCAAGCAGATCGGCTTCTACTCCTATGGAGAGATCTCATCCTGCATGGACGGGACCTGCGACCTGCACAACCAGACGATGACCCTGACGACGATCGGCGAAGACTGAGCCAGGCATGCCCTCCCCAAGCTTGCCTTTGCACAGGCTGTTGCGCCGCCTACTCTCCCGACTAGGGATCGCTGATCCGCAGCAACTGCCTTCTGCTGAGGCCTGGCAGGAGTTGCTCGCCCGGGTTTCCCGTAGCTACTCCGAGGCCGACCAGGAGCGCTACACCCTTGAACGCTCTCTGCAGATCTCCGGCCAGGAGATGCAGGTTCTTTACGACAACCTGAGGAACTCCGCAGAGGAGCAGGCCACCAACGAAGCCAATAAGCTGCGCACCATTGTCAACGCCATCGGAGACGGACTCGCAGTTCTCGACCAACAGGGTCGGAGCGTGTTCATCAACCGTGTCGGCGCCACAATGCTCGGGCTTGCCGAGGAGGAACTGGCCGGCAATCCGATTCTGGAGTCAATCAAAGCAGGACCGGCGGGCAACCGCGGGGACTACTTCTACGCCCGGATCCGCGAGGAAGATGCAGTGCGCATCGACGACACCCAGATCCTGCGACAGAACGGGCCGCCCCTCGATATCTCCATGGTTTTGACACCGCTCCAGGATTCCGTGCGGACTCAGGGTGCGGTGCTCGTCTTTCGAGACATGACCAAGGCCAAGGAAATTAGCGAGGAGATCCTCGCTGCACGGGCGACTGCAGAGGCCGCCAACAGCGCAAAGAGCGAGTTTCTGGCCACCATGAGCCATGAAATCCGCACACCGATGAACGGGGTGCTGGGCATGATCAGCCTCCTGCGCGAAACGAACCTGACGCCCCAGCAGCAGGAGTACGCCGAAACGGTGATGAGCTCGGGCAACGCCCTGATGGTCATCATCGATGACATCCTTGACTTCTCGAAGATCGAAGCAGGCAAGCTCTCCATCGAGTGCATCGACTTCGACCTGAGCCAGATCGTCGACGAGGTCGTCGATCTGTTCTCCGGCACCGCAACGGCCCGGGGCCTGGTATTCGACTGTCGGATCGATCCGGATGTGCCGCCATTCGTGAGCGGCGATCCTGGTCGCTTGCGACAGGTTCTCGCCAACCTCTTGTCGAATGCCATGAAGTTCACGCGTCTGGGCAGCGTACAGCTTCATGTGAGCAATCGCAGAGCCGACGATTGTCACCTGGTTGCCTTTTCCATTCGTGACACCGGCGTTGGCATCCCGTCTGAGAAGCAGGATCTGCTGTTCCAGGCTTTCTCCCAAACAGACAGTTCGACCACCCGCAAATTCGGTGGCACCGGTCTTGGGCTTGCGATCAGCCGCCGCCTCATCGAAATGATGGGCGGCACCATCGGCGTTGTCAGCGCACCTGGAAGTGGCAGCACGTTTGAGTTCGAGTTGCCCTTTGCCAGCCCTGCCCATTCCGCTGCGGAGCCACTAGCGATCTCGCCTCTGGTTGCGGTCCTTGTCGACGGCGCCGATACGGCCATGGCGTCCCTCGCGGCTCGCCTTGAAGGCCTCGGCGCAGACCTGCACCGGGTCGCAAGCCTTGAGGCAGCTCTGACGGTCTTGGCCAGCCGCGCTACGGCCCATCGGCTCCTCGTGCTCCCACTGAACCCAGCCTGTGCCACGCAGCTCGACACCCTCGCTGACCACCCGGAACTCTCTGAGGTGCGGACCGTGGTCACCAGCACCACGATGTCGCCTGCGCAGCTCGACGCCGTTGTGGCGCATCCACGATTCGGCGCTTCGCTGGGGTTGCCGGCCCGTGGCACCACCATTCGCCAGCTGACCAACGGCCTGTTCGCGCCAGCTGCACCGAGCTCCAAGCCCGTCTCCTTCTCTGACGACTCCAGCGACAGGCATGAGGCGTTCAGGAGAAGTGTCTTGTTGGTTGAGGACAATCCAATCAACCAGAAGGTCGCCTGCCTGATGCTCGAACGCATCGGGCATCGCGTGGTGGTGGCCGCCAACGGCAAGGAAGCGATGGCGGCGCTCCAGGGCAACCGCTTCGACGTCGTGCTGATGGACTGCCAGATGCCGGAGATGGACGGCTTTGAAGCCACCCGGCGCATTCGAGCCGAAGAGCAGGCAGGTCGACATCTGCTGATCATCGCGATGACCGCCAATGCCATGCAGAGCGACCGCGAACAATGCCTGAGCGCCGGTATGGACGACTACCTCAGCAAGCCGGTCCGATTGTCAGATCTCGCCAGCATGCTCGAGCGCTGGCTACCTCCTGGATGACTCCCACTGCCTTCAACAATGCCCTCGGCTGACCCGCCGTCGCGCTGACGAAGGGAAGAAGGGGCTGAGCGGCACCAGTGACGTACCCCCCCCATTATCGGCCCAGGCCATCGCTGCACAGCCCTACGGACTGCAGCCTCCAGAGCGGCGCACAGGCAGTGGACCCGAGTTACTGTCGATCGAGCGGATGATTGAGGTTGTCGATGGCCGGCTCCCTTGTCAGCGAAATCCGCATGCACTGGCTGCGCTGGCTGCTCACCACCGGTTGGCTGCTGATCATCGCTTCGCTGTTCTTCGATCCGTTCACGGCCCGCTTCACGGACGCGGATCACCCCTGGAGTCCCCTGCGGTTGCCCGACCACTGCGTGGCGGTGCAGGGCCGCTGCCTGGTTGAAGCTCCCTATCCGCTCGGCACCACGATCTTTTGGGGAGCGGTGGTGCCGGCGGCGATCTTCATCCTGCTGGTCTTTGGCCATGAACTCTGGCGGCGGATCTGCCCGCTCTCCTTTCTCTCCCAGATCCCCCGCGCCCTGGGTCGCCAGCGCCAGAGCGCTAAACGCAACCCGAAGACCGGCGAGATCCGCCGCCAGCTGGCGCGGGTTCCCCCCGATTCCTGGCTGGCCAAGAACTACCCCGCCCTGCAGTTCAGCTGGCTCTATGCCGGCCTCTGCGGCCGGATTCTTTTCTTCAACGCCGACCGGCTTGTGCTGGCGGGTTGGCTGCTGTTCACGATCGCCGCCGCGGTCACGGTCGGCTGGCTGTACGGCGGCAAGGCCTGGTGTCAGTACTTCTGCCCGATGGCGCCGGTGCAGTCGATTTACTCGACACCGACGTCACTCCTGGGCAGCTCCGCCCCCATGAGCCCAACTCCGATCACCCAGTCGATGTGCCGCACGGTGGATGCCAACGGCGAGGAGCAGAGCTCCTGCGTGGCCTGCCAGCAACCCTGCATCGACATCGACGCCGAGCGCATGTACTGGGCACGGCTGGAGAAACCCTCCTTTGCCTTCGAGCGCTATGGCTATGTGGGCCTGGTGGTGGGGTATTTCCTCTACTACTACCTCTATGCCGGCAACTGGGACTACTACTTCTCCGGCGCCTGGGTCCGTCAGCCGGATCAGCTCGCAACCCTGCTCAGCCCAGGGTTCTATCTCTTCGGCCAGGCGATCAACATCCCGCGGCTGGTGGCCGTGCCCCTATTTCTTGGTCTGTTCAGCTGGTTGGGCTGGCTCGCCGGCAGGACGGTTGAGGCCTGGATGCAGCGCCGCGTGCGCCGCTCCGGGGCGGAGCCCGATCGCACCCTGATCCGCCATCGCGTTTTTCTGGCGGCCACCTTCCTGGTGTTCAACTTCTTCTTCCTGTTCGCCGGCAGACCACTCCTGCAGCTCGCGCCGGCCTGGGTGCAGTACCTGTTCGACATGGCCCTGGTCGCCACCAGCTCCCTCTGGCTGGTGCGCAACTGGCACCGCAGTCCGGCCCTCTATGGCCGCGAGAATCTGGCCGAGCGCTTCCGCCGCCAGCTCCAGAAGCTGGGGCTTGATGTGGGCCGGTTCCTGGAGGGCCGCAGCCTCAACGACCTCAACACCGACGAGGTGTACGTGCTGGCGCGCATTCTTCCCGGCTTCGGGAGCGAGCAGCGGCATGAGGCCTACAAGGGGGTGGTGCGCGATGCCCTGGCCGAGGGCTATGTGAACGTGTCCAGCAGCCTCGAGGTGCTGCGGCGCATGCGACAGGAACTCGGCATCTCCGACGATGAACACCGCCAGCTGCTCGATGAACTGGGTGTGGAGGATCCGGCGCTGCTCGATCCCGACCAGCGCCGCAGCCTGGAGGATCAGGTGCGGCTCAGCGGCTACCGCCGCTCGCTGGAACGCCTGCTGCGCCTGCAGAGCCAGATCGGAATCGACTCCGGCGTCGGCGCAGGTGGGGATGCGGCACGGCTCGGTTCGATCAGCAGCCAGTACTCGATCAGCGCCAGCGAGGAAGCGAGCATCCTGGAGGCCGTGTCTCCCGCCGAAGCGGCCCATCGCCGGGCCGCGATGCTGCTGAAGCGCCTCGAAGACCTGGGCCTCGCCGCCCGCAGTCTGGGTGAAGTGATGCTGCGGACCCAGCCCGCCCCGGTCGCCTTACTCCAGGACCGGCTGCGGCTGCGCGAGGAACTGTGCCTCAGCGCGATCCTGGAATGCCTCGGCCAGCTGGAATCCGCCGCGGAGCGGGAGGAGCTGCTGGAACGTCTGAACGTTGCGGCATCACCATCGCTGCCGGACCTGCTGGGCCAGGAGCGCTGGCGGGCGAAGCTCCCCGCCACGGTGATCGAGCGTCTGCTGGTCCGTGATCGGCCAGGGGCCCAGCCCGTGGCCGAGCTGCCGGTCGAGACGACCCTGCAGCAGCTGGAGCGGCTGGCCCAGGACCCCGACCCGCTCGCGGCCACCGCCGCCGTGGTGCTCAGCACCACCCTCGACTGGGAGCGGGGCCGCGCGTTGATGGCCGAACTGGCCGCCGCAGAACGGCCCGCCTGGGTGCACACGACGCTTAAGCAACTGCTGATGCTGAAGCCACCGCTGGCGCTCGCGGCCGTGCCGCTGGAGGCGCTGCCGGAGTTCGAGAAACGGGTGGTGCTCGCCACCAGCGATTTCTTCCACCGCACCTGGACGGACACGCTGGATCTGCTGGCTGATCACGCCGAGATTCGCCGCTACGCGGCGGGCGAGGCGATCACCGAAGCGGGCGACACCTGCCGCGAGCTGTTGCTGTTGATCGAAGGGGAGGCCCGGGTCGAAGATCGCAGCGGTGAGCAGGTGCGCTTTCGTGCGCTGCGAGCGGGACAGGTGCTCGACGAACTGGAGGTGCTCACCCACAGCAGTACCGAGAGCACGATCGTGGCCGAGACGGCCGGCACCAGGGTGTTGGCCGTGGCGGTGGATTGCTTCGACGCCACCCTGGAGCGCGATCCTGATTTCGCCCGACGGGTTCTGGCGCTCGAAACCCGTCAGTTGCAGCGCATTACCCGTAATCTGCCGGCCTCCGCGGTGGCTGGGAAAACCCGGCCGACCGGAAGCTGAGGCGACACGTTCCTGCAGCGGTTTGGTGATCGGAGCGAAGCGCCTGCCGCTGGATCAGGAAGGTGCGGGCTGGATCTAGGTAGCTGATGCCGAGCTGATCGTCTATAGCGCCACCGAACCGAGCGGCAGCCGGTGACGCTGCCCCCAGAAATCGGTCCACGGTGGATGAGAGTCCTCAGCCGGCCAACCTGGGCCGGAAACACCACCATGAAACGAGCCAGGCGCAGCCCGCCTCAGCGGGAAATTGAAACCAATGAACTTGCAGATCTCGGAGATCAAATAAAGAACACAGCCATTCGGGGGAAAAGTGACCATGGCGAATACGAGGGTCTTGCGAACCCACAAATCTATCGAAACGAACCACAATGGGTGTCTTTTGAGAACGGTGGCCCCTGCGGCGAATCTCCTGACCAAGTTGCGCAACGCGCTGATCAGGTTGTTCAGGCCGTTCATCACTCAGTGCTCCTTTGGCACACTGGATCGGCCGGAAACCAGCCGCGGGCAGGAGTTTTCTGGTGGAAGCTGACATGGTATCGATCATCTTGACCTCTCCTGGACGGCAACAATCTTCAACGACCGATGTGCGCAGGAAGACATAAAACATTCTAATCTGGTCAACCTCTGGACGGTTAGATGCCCCTCTGGCTAGCTTGGGCTCAGAGGACCAGCGAGCCATGCCATTATTCCTGCTTCGAGATGGATCTGTTCGACGTTTCATGACAGTGCCCGAAGGGATTGAAGCCTACGGATTCATCGACCGATACCAGCGCAATGTAAGTGTGTTGCTGAATGCTGAGTCCGAAAAGCTTTTGCTTCGAGCGAACGCAAACTCTCGCCGGCATGCCAGATGTAACAGCCATCGATCCGTTGGGGTCGATTCAGCACTGGCTGCATGACATCACCCTGAATCCTCATTAGCTTCGAGCAGGCAATGAACCCCCTGACGGCGAAGATCATTGATCAGCATCTCGCTGATCTCCTGATCCAATGGGGGCGAGAGATGCTCCTGGCCATCAAGCAGGTGGGCCACGTCGCCAGGGACACAGCCAAGCCATCGGGCCAGACATTGCTGAACCTCAAAACACCGCTCCGTTGAGGAACTGCCTAACAGCTTCAACCGGAGTCGCCAGCGCGGCAGCATCTCATCGGACAGCTCGATTCGGCGCAGGCTTGCCAGAGTTGCGAGCACCAACAACTGATCCCCCTCGGCCAGCACGAGCTCGGGCGGCGGCAACTCGATGGCTGTGGTGTGGTGCCGCCGCCAGATGGAGACAGCCGTGACGTTGTATCCATTCTCCACTCGTGAGATGTTGCGGCCAGAGAGCGTGTCCCCCGCCATAATTCTGTAGCGCACCAGGAGCAGGTTGGCGCCGCGCAGCTGCAGGACCCCTTCCACCTTTTCCCCGAATGCGGTGGCCACGACGGCATCAGCCACCAGATCCACGGTGGAGATCACGGTCACCCCACCTAGAAGTTCGCCCAATTGCTCCGACGCTCCGACGGCATGGGCCAGGATGGCGATGCGGGCCTGAGGCCAACGCAGCCGGTAGGCGAGAGCGCCATGAAGATTGGTGATCAAGTCATTCGAGAGCAGACCAACCGCCGACACGACGTGGCTCTCAAGCGCTTCCATGGCCGCGTCGTGATGGTCATAGACGATGCTCCGTTCCTCGGGTTGTGACATCAGACCTGAGGGATCGATGCGGACCACCACCTGTTTTTCCCGCACCAGGTGCTTGGAGACCCGGAGGGCCAGGGCTCCTCCCTCCACGAGAAGGATGGGATGGCTTTCACGTCGCAACTTGCGCGGGCGCGCGAACCCAAGGCGTTCACGCAGCAAACGCTCAAGGATGATCGCTACCAGGGCTGAGGTGATGAGTGTGCCAACCAGCGAATAGAACAGAGTGCCTGCTATCAGCCAGCCGTTCAGGTTCTGCAGACCATCCGTGCCCGTCAGCACCACGTTCACCGGATCGACGTATTCCCCCTTCAGCAGAGCGAGGGTCACGAACAGGCCCTGCTTCCAACCGCCGACCTGCGAGAAAAGGGGAACCCCGATCACAAGCAGAGTCCCCAGCAGGGCGGTAGCCGTCAGCTGCAATGGAGATCGCCTGCGACCCCACAGCAGCAGCCTTTGCACGGTTGAGGAGCGAAAACCCCTCTGCCAGAAACGACTTCGAGGTTTTGAAGCCGCGAGCTGCTCCAGCGATCGAAAGGTCTTCAGGGTCAACAGGGCTGGAACAACCTCGCTCTGATCTCCAGGCAGTCGGACGGGCCGTTGATAGCGTCGGTCTTCCAATGGGCCTTCGAAGATCCGGAAGCTCTGACCATCCGCTTCGAAACTGGCGGCAGGCTGGCCCGGACGGAGGGCCGTCGAGATAGCCCCGGCCGTAAGCAGCAACGGATCCACCACGGCCATTCCGGGCAGGCGCTCCTCCAGCAAGGCTCCGAGACTGGCCTGCTGGCTGGAGGAGCGCACCACGATGTCCGCGCTGGCATTGAGAAGCCGCACTTGCAGGGCTGCTTCGAAATTGGCATTGCTCTCCGAACCGAGCAACAGAACGGCTCGGGCCTCAGCCGCACCAGCCCGCTGCAGAACGTGGGACAACCGCATGTCACCCAGCGTGAGCTGGGGGTTCAGGCGGGCCTCCACCTCTGGGGACTGCCAGCTGGGCGGTTGGAGGTCAAGGCAGCGCAGCGGCACGTCGAAAGCAAGCAGGCGCTCCAGGCATGCCTGGCCAAGCGAACCCAGACAGCAGACCAGCACAGGGGCATCTGAAGCGACCCTGGAAACGGATCTGGCAGTCACAAAACCCGACGTCCAACTCTTAGCGAAAGTAAAATTTAAACGCGGCAGGAGGTGATCCTCGACACCTGAGATGCAGGTGTTAAGTGATCCGAAGACACCAGGCGTGTTGGCTGTCTCTTAATCCTCGACCTACAGGCTGAAGCTATCGCCTTCACTCCATGCCATGACCGGCATCCTGCCTCAGCCAACAGGTTTCCAGCCCCATCATCTGCAAAATCCCTCCAGCTAAGGAGATCCCGAGCGCAATGGCCTGACGGCAAGCGACTTTGTAGCCGGAATCACCGAACACCTGTTCTTCACGCTCGGTCGGCGGGCTGTCGGCGCCAGTCACCATGACCTCTACATGGCGCTGAGCTATGCGGTGCGGGATCGGTTGATGACGCGCCATCTGGCCTACAAGGATGCCCTGAGGGATCAGCAGCCGAAGGCAGTGGCCTACCTCTCTGACGAATTCCTGATCGGACCCCAGCTCGGCAACAACCTGCTGATGCTGGGGATTCAGCAGCAGGCAGCTGCGGCATTGAAGCACTTCGGGATCTCCGCCAATGAAGAGATCCTCGCCGAGGAGGAGGAACCAGGGCTCGGCAACGGTGGCCTCGGCCGTCTGGCCGCCTGCTTCCTTGAATCACTCGCAACGCTCGAGATCCCCGCAACCGGATATGGCATTCGCTACGAGTTCGGCATCTTTGATCAGCTGATTGAGAACGGCTGGCAGGTGGAGATCACCGACAAGTGGCTCAAGGGCGGCTGGCCCTGGGAGCTGGTGCATTCCGACAAGAGCTGCATGGTGGGGTTCGGCGGCCACATCGAGCACTACGACGACGATGATGATGGGCAGGAGCGCGTGCGCTGGCTTCCGGACGAAGTCGTCATCGGCATCCCCCACGACGTCCTGTGCCCGGGTACCGCGTGAACACCTGTGACCGTCTGCGCCTCTGACGCTGCGAAGCTTCGGAGTCATTCGACTTTCATGCCTTCAACTCAGGCGACCACATCGGTGCCGTGGAGCAGAAGGTGAACTCCGAGACCCTCTCCAAAGTTCTCTATCCCAACGACGGCATCGATGCCGGTCGCCGCCTTCGGCTCAAACAGCAGGTCTTCTTCGTGAGCTGTTCGCTCCAGGACATGCTACGCAATCTTGACAAACGGGGAATCGGACTGCGGGACTTTCCCGATCACTGGGCCATCCAGCTCAACGACACCCACCCTGCCATCGCCGTTGCAGAGATGATGCGTCTGCTTGTGGACGAAGGCCATCTGGGATGGGATCAGGCCTGGGACATCACCACGCAGGCCATCGCTTTCACCAACCACACCTTGCTACCTGAGGCTCTCGAGACGTGGGATCTGAACCTGTTCAATTCGCTCTTGCCCGCCATCTCGAATTGATTTTTGATATCAATCGCCACTTCCTCCAGCAAGTGCGTCTGCACTACCCAGGCAACGACGCGATTCTTCGTCGCATCTCAATCATCGATGAGGATGGGCCCGGGGCCGTTCGAATGGCCAACCTGGCGGTCATCGCCGCCCATCACGTCAACGGTGTGGCGGCATTGCACAGCCATCTGGTTCAGAACAACCTGTTCCCTGATTTCGCCAAGATCTTGCCTAGGAAATTCACCAATGTCACCAATGGGGTGGTGCCCCGTCGCTGGTTCGCGCTGTCCAATCCACCGCTGAACGATTTTCTCTCTGACACGATCGGTGCCGACTGGCCGGCCCGACCCGATGGCCTGCGGCAGCTGGAAGCCTTTCAGGACGACCCAGCCTTACTTGAGCGATGGGCGGCCTGCAAGCTGACGTGCAAACGCCACCTGGCAGCCATCATCGAACATCAGTCCCAGCTGATTGTTGATCCCAGCAGCCTGTTCGACATCCAGGTGAAGCGAATCCACGAGTACGAGGGTCAGCATCTCAATGCCCTGCAGGTGATCACCCAGTACCTGCGAATCAAGAATGGCACCATCGATGGCATGGTGCCTCGCGTGTGATTTTCGGCGGCAAGGCGGCGCCTGGGTACACGATGGCGAAGATCTAATCATTCGGTTCGTCAATGGCATTGCCGAGGCAGTCAACACCAATCCCGATGTGCGAGGTCTGTTGAAGGTTGTGTTCCTCGCCGACTACAATGTCAAACTTGGCGAGAGGGTCTACCCGGCCGCTGACCTCTCAGAGCAGATCTCCACGGCTGGCCTTGAAGCCTCCGGCACAGGCAATATGAAATTTATGATGAATGGAGCGCTCACCATTGGCATACTCGATGGGGCCAATGTGGAAATTCGCGAACAGGTGGGAGCTGCTGAATACCATGCCGCTGGTGAAGGAGGCCTTGTCCCTGATCGAGAAAGGTCACTTCAGTAACGGTGATGGCAATTTATTCACACCAATCGTGCAGGCTTTCATTAGCAAAGATCCCTATTTTGTGTTAGCCGATTTCAATGATTACCTTGGCACACAAGATATCGTCAGCCGCACCTGGTCTCAATCGGAGAACTGGAACTGTAAATCACTGCTCAACACAGCTCGCAGCGGCTTCTTCTCCTCCGACCGCTCAATCAGTGAGTACGCCGAAACGATCTGGCGGATTAAACCTTTGAGCATCGCGATGACCCATGGTGGCGTTCCAAAGGATCAATCCATTGATGCATGCGGGTGATGATGAGCCGCCAGTTCCAGGCGGCGGAAGGTGGAGGTGTTCTTGCGCTGATGAGATTGCATCCGCATTACGATGTCGTGCAGCATCCTCACGGTGGCGGTGATGTTGGGCCCCTTGTTCAGCATCACGCCCTCCGCCCTGGCCCCCATTGCTGCATCGGTGATCTCTGCCCGGGTGGGTCTGCCGCCGTGGGCCAGTTCCTCCAGCACCTGCGTGGCCCAGATGCAGGGGAGATGGGCTGCTTCGCAGAGGCGCAGGATCTCTTCTTGAATCTCCGCAAGCCGCTCCCAGCCGCATTCAATCGCCAGGTCACCACGGGCGATCATCACACCCAGTGGGGCTGGAGAGCGCAGGGCGGCCAGCAATAGTGATGGCAGGTTATCAAAGGCCTGCCGTGTCTCGATCTTGAGGATCACGCCCAAGTCGGCATGGTTAAGTCTACTCAACTCCTCCTGAAGGACCTGCAGATCAGCGTTGCTGTGCACGAAGGAAAAGTTGAGGATGTCGGCGTGCTCGACGATGAATTCCAGATCAGCGATGTCCGTGGCCGTCAGCGCAGGAATGCTCAGTCGGCTGTCGGGAAGATTGATGCCTTTGTCAGCCCGCAACCGCGAGCCCTGGTGCTTGGCTGCGGTGATGTCCACCAGCAGTTCAGCGGGCCGTACTTCGACAACCACACCGCCGATCTTGCCGTCATCGAAGAAGATCCGATCGCCGCAGTTCACGTTGGCGAAGACCTCGGCAAGAGTGCAGCTAATGACTGCACGACGCCGCAACTTCCCCTCGGCTTCGTTCTCCGCCGGCCGGCCGAGTTCTGGCAGCGCCACGACACTGAGTTGATCCCCGATGTGCAGGAGCAGGCTTCCTTCCAGTGCAGGGATATACCCAACCGTGAGTGTGAGCCGCTTCGCTTCGCGTCGATCACTGCTGCGTCCAGAGCGACGATCCGCCACCAACGTCAGCCCAGGCGTGAAGTGGCAGCTCTGGGTCGTGGTCGCCCAGACCCCTTCGGCTGATCGGCGCTCCACACAAAGCTGTCTGTGCCGCCCTGAAGCATCGATTCCCTCAAGACGGTCGCCGACCCCAAGCAGGTTCCAACCATCGCCCGTGATGGGCACCACCACATCCACCCCAGGGATGGGAGCAGTGGGACCCAGATGGGGGGAGAGCAGAATTTTCGCCGGTGCCAGCAGCCTCCCCAGGCTGTCCCGCCGCGGTTTGCAACGCACCACCTGCGGCCCAGGTTTAATCGGTCCGGTGCGGAGTTTCGGGCCCGCCACATCCATCGCGATCCGACAGGGTCGGCCCGTTGCGGTGACGGCTTGCCGGACCCTACGGATCATTCGCAGCCATCCCTCCTTGTCGTCGTGGGCACAGTTGATGCGGGCGATGGTCATCCCGGCCCGCAACAGGTCCTGGACCAGCACGTCGTCGTCAGCCGCTTCAGTTGGCAAGGTCACCATGATCGTGCAGCCTTCTGTGCTGCTGCGATCGCCAAGCAACCGATCGCAATTGCGTGCAACCAGTTCCTGTCCGGTGCGATGGCTGAGAGGAACGGCCGACAGGGGCTGCGCCGGGACTTCCACCCCGGATCGGGATCTGACGATCTCCAACACCCTCTGCACACTGTCCATCACACTGGACTCACAGCGACCCAGGGAAGACAGGCCTAGGCTTGCGAGTTGGACCTGGAGCTCGCGGATGTCATGCTGCCGCAGGGAAACATAGTGCAGCAGATTGCAGGCACTGACCCTGTTGTCGGGTGGGATGGCCTTGAGAACGGAGCCATCGCTGATCTCCATGGCTTCCATCGATCGGCAGAGATTGATCAACTGCCCTGAAATCTGCTCTAGGAATGGATTCTCATCTCCAGATGCATCAGGAAGTTTCAGGCACGCCTGAGGGCTCTGTTCCTGATCAGCTCGACGAGCCTTTTTTTGATGGGGTGTTGCTGGGCTCACCATGCGCCTCTGCCAAGACAGATTAGCCTCTATGGGCTGAATCAGTTTCTCACAGTCTGTGTGCAAAATACACAGTGCTTGGTGCTGCTCCATACATGGAACATGCCACCGTGATCGAAAGCCACTGACGGATGAGCCGACCGGCGAACAAAAGCTGTAACGGTTGACGAAAGCATTCAGCTAATTTATCCGCTTTAACTCAGCGTTAGCTTTTGGTCGCCACGGTGGAGATGTAGGGATGCGTCATTATGTCGCTTACTGCTCTCATCAGCATGAGGGCTTTGGCGACCTCCCATCGTGGTCTCAACTGAGAAGCAGGCGATCTGATCTTCCAGCCGGGTGAATCGGGTAATTCTCTCTATGGTGACTTGGATGGAAGTATGCGCTTGAGCTGGGTGTGTGACCCGGAGCAAAGTCTGATCAATGAGGCCACTGCATTGGAAGCACCCGGCATTCATGAACCTCTCAATGCGGGCGATGTGTTCGGTGAAGGTGGCTTGGTCAGCCCTGGCCATCACCGCATCAACGCGGCCCAGGCGGCCACCCCCTGCCGGCTGCTTGCCATGAATCGAGAGGAGTTCCTGTTTGCTCTTCATGAATCTCCGGTCCATCGATCAGAAGGCCCCCCTGGAGTGACGTCCGCCGATCGCGCCCGCCTGCTCAGCCCGCCACGATCCGGTCGTCCTGAACGCTATCGGCGGCCTGGTGGATCAGCTGCAGGAAGCAGGCCTGGCTCGTCTCAACCCTCCTCCCAGCGGAATCCCTGGTCATCCCAGGCCTTTGGATCCTCGATCGGCTCCAGGTGGGTCAGCACATGGGTGCGGGTTAGTGCGGTAGCGATCTCCCGCTCCAGCTCATCGCAGAGATCATGGCCGGCCTGCACCGTCCAGCGGCCCGGCACGAGCACATGGAAGGCGACGAACCGGCGTGACCCAGCCACCCGGGTGCGCAGGGCATGGAAGCGGATCTCTTGCGTTTCATGGGAGGCGAGCAGGGCTTCCAGCTGCGCTTGCTCGTCCTCGGGCAACGAACGATCAAGCAGGCCGGAGGCCGTTTCGTGGAGCAGTTTCCAGCCGGTGACCACGATGTTCAGGGCCACGGCGATGGCGATCAGGGGGTCGAGGATCGTCAGCCCGGTGACCTTCACAAGGCCAATGCCCAGCACCACGCCGAACGAGGTCCAGACATCGGTAAGCAGATGGTGGGCGTCGGCCCGCAGGGTGATCGAGTGGAAGCGGCGGGAGGCCTTCAGCAGGATCCAGGCCACCAGTGCGTTGAGGGCCGTGGCCAGCAGGGAGAGGGCCAGACCGATCCCCAGTTGCTCCAGGGGCTGGGGCTGCTGCAGCCTGCCGACGGCGGCAGAGATGATCGCCAGTGCTGCCACCACGATCAGCACGCTTTCCAGGCCGCTGGAGAAGTATTCGGCCTTGAAATGGCCGTAGTGGTGGCTCCGGTCGGCTGGTTTGGCGGCCAGGGTGAGTGCCCAGAAAGCGCCAAGTGCCGCCACGAGATTCACTCCGGATTCCATCGCATCGGAGAGCAGCCCCACCGAACCGGTGACCTTCCAGGCCGCCGTCTTCAGCCCGATCGTGGCCACCGCAGCCGCCACCGAGAGCAGCATGTAGGACCGCGGGGAAGCAAAGGCCATGGAGAACCGGGAGGGGGCTGGAGCGATTCTGCTCGAGCTCAGGGATCAGGAGGAAAGACGCGAGGAGGCTGTCAGACTGAAACCCGACGCAAGGCACTTCAGGTCGAGCATCACCCAGGGGATCTTGATCAGCAAGGCGATCCCACCGGAGATGGCCACGAACCGAGCGGCGAAACGTCCCCGCACCTCCAGCAGGCTGATCTCTTTCACGGCAGTCGGCGGGAGCTGACCGCTTCCTGTAGGCAAGGGGCCCCCTGTGGCGACGATGCGTTCCAGCACCAACGTCTACGAGCGGAACGATGGGCAGGACTGAGGTGGTAGCGATCGGGGATGTGCACGGCTGCGCCTCCCTGTTGGAGCAGGAACTCACCCCGCACCTGGATTCAGGGGCCGAGCTGATCTTCCTGGGGGACCTGATTGATCGGGCCCCCGAACCGGACGGCGATCGCCGGGTGCTGGAGCGGGTCTGGCAGCTGCAGGACAACCCGGCTTCGTTTGGGCTGGCCGGGGTGACCGTGCTGATGGGTAACCACGAGCAGATGCTGCTGGAGGCCATGGATCAACCAGCACCAGAGGAGCAAGTGGATTTGTGGGAGATGAATGGAGGCAATCGGGAGCTCGTGTCCTTTGCAGCCGAGCGCAGGGACTGGTTCGAGCAGCTGCCGGTCACCGCCATTCGCGGCAACTACCTGTTCGTGCATGCGGGGGTGCGGCCCGGGATTCCTTTGGAGGAGCAGGACTTCGTGGATCTGATCTGGATCCGCCAGCCCTTTCTCTCCAGGCCCCATGGCCTGCCCTACACCGTGGTGCATGGGCACACGTTCCGCAGCGACTACCAGGTGACCCACCTGCCCCACCGCATCGGGATTGATACGGGGGCCTATGAGAGCGGAATCCTGACGGCGCTGAGGCTGGAACTTCCAGCGGCATCAGTCCAGGCATGAGGCGGGTGTAGGGGCCAGTCAGCGGCGATCGCCAAACATCGAAGCCAGTATTGATCTACTACCTAGAATTGATTAAGACGGGATCATTGCTGGAGCACTCAATCCCCAAGCTTCTTGTTTAGCCACTGCGTCACCACATAGACACCGATAAACATCGGCAGATACGCGATCCACATGTTGGGGAGATCCAATAGTTTTGCCATGGAGCCCGTGCGGTTGCTGTGGTGATCCTGATGACCTCCCAGACGCGAGAACAGCGCCGCGGCTGGCTGTCGGGCCTGCTCGCTGCCGCGCTGTTCGGCTCCAGCGCTCCGCTGATCGGCAGCTTCAGCCACGGGCCTTCTCCCGTACTCGTGGCGGGTCTGCTCTACGCCGGTGCGGCAATGGTGCTGCTGCCCCTGGCCGTGGCCGAGGCCCCGAGCAGCCGCCACGCTCCGATCCAGCGGCAGGATCTCCCCCTGTTGGGGCTGATCACCCTGCTGGGCGGCATCGCCGGTCCGATCACCCTGGTCAAGGGCCTGGCGCTACTCACTCCGGGGGCCTCAGCGTTGCTACTCAACCTGGAGGCGGTGTTCACGGTGCTGATCGCCGTGGGGGTGGGGAAGGAGCATCTCGGCCGTGACGGCTGGACGGCGGCCGGCCTGACGCTCACCGGAGCCCTGGTGCTCTCGGCGGGTCCCCTGGGCGGCAGCCAATGGCAGGGCGTGCTGTGGATCGCCCTGGCCTGCCTGTGCTGGGGCATCGACAACAACCTCTCCCAGCGCCTCAGCCTGCGCAACCCCCTGCAGATCTCCGCCGCCAAGGCCCTCGGGGCTGCCCTGCCGATGCTGGTCGTGGCCCAGCTGCAGGGGCACCCGGTTCCGTTCATCTGGATGAGCGCCGCCCTGCTCGGCATCGGCAGCCTGGGCTATGGCGTGTCGATCTGGCTCGACATGGTGGCCCTGGCCGCTCTGGGGGCCGCCAGGGAAGCCGTGGTCTTCTCCACCGCTCCCTTCCTTGGCGCTCTGGTGGCGGTGGGCCTGCTGGGTTCACCGCTCAGTCCATCGCTTGTGCTGGCGGCGGCCACCATGGGGCTCAGCACAGGCTTGTTGCTGCGATCAAGCCATGGCCACTGGCACCGCCATGCCGAACTCGATCACCAGCACCGCCACTTCCATGCCCCTGTAAACGGTGATGAGCACCACATTCATCCCCACCAACCGGAGGATCTCGCGGACCTCGAGCCTGACCAACCCTTCTGGCACAGCCATCGCCACCGCCATGACCCGCTGGTCCACGAGCACCCCCACGTCAGCGACGTGCACCACCGCCATCAGCACTGACCCTTCCGCTCTGCCTATTGCTCAGATCCGGATCAAGGGCCAGCTCTCGACTGATCAGCTCCAGCCGCTGGTCGGTGCGCTCCCAGCTGCCGGGCCGGGTCGTCAGTCCAGCCCCGGGCCGCTGAGACCGGCGATCCATCACGATCAAAAAGACTGAAGCCTCAAGGATCACGACGAAGCCAGGCGCGAGCCTGCTCAGCCATCGTGAATGCAGCCTTGAGCCCCGTGGGACCTGATGGCCATGACCAGTGAACCCATCCGCTTTACCGATGGGGCCGGTTACGACCGCTTCATGGGGGTCTGGAGCCGTCTCGCCGGCCAGGATTTTCTCGACTGGATGACGCCGCAGCCCGGCTTGCGCTGGCTGGATGTGGGCTGTGGCAATGGGGCCTTCACGGAATTGATCGCTGAACAGTGCGAACCGCTCACGCTCGTTGGCATCGACCCGTCAGAGGCGCAACTCACGTTTGCCCGGCAGCATCCCCTCCTGCAGAACGCTGAGTTTGTGAACGCCGACGCCATGGCCCTGCCGTTCGCTGACGCCGCCTTCGATCTCGCGGTCATGCCTTTGGTGATCTTCTTCGTGCCCGAGCCGGCCCAAGGTGTGGCAGAAATGGCGCGGGTCGTGGCCCCCGGTGGAACCGTGGCCGGCTACGCATGGGACATGGAGGGTGGTGGCTTTCCCTATCGGATCGTGAATGAAACCCTCAATGCCGTTGGTCGGTCCACACCCATGGCACCCAGGCCCGAATCCTCACGCCTCGATGTGCTGCGGGTCCTGTGGGCCAGCGCCGGTCTGGGGGACATCCAGACGAGAGTGATCAGCGTCGAACGTACCTACACAGACTTCGACGATGTCTGGAGCACCCTTCTCGGCGGCCCGAGTGCCGGTCAGGCCCTCGCGGCCATGAACGAGGAGGAACGCTCCGGTTTCCGCGAGTTACTGCGAGTCCGCCTGCAGCCGGCTGGCAGCGGCTCGATCTCCCTGGGAGCACGGGCCCATGCCATCAAGGGCTCTGTGCCCGTGACGTGACGCCCGTCCGTCATCCAGTTTTTGGGTAACAAGTTGTGCTGGCCCAGCGACCCGATAGCGAGATGCCGGGCTGGCTCAGGCCCATCGCACCAGTCTGAGGGCCAGCACTTCTGCGTACCTTCACTCAGGGGAGCGGCTCCACTCCCTCCAGCGCTGTGTGCAGCTCACCGATGAACTCCTCATCCACCTCGGTGGCGGTGATTTCCTCACCCACCAGGTCCTGGATCAGGGGGTAGAAGCGCACCTCGAACCACTTGCGGAACACCGAGTAGGTGCGCTCCGCCGGCCAGGTGCCAGTGTCGCGATGCCAGAAATCAAGCTCCGCCTCAAAGATCGCCTCGTAGACCTCCTCAAGGATCTCCTCGGCCTCTTCTTGCGTGTCGTAATCGGGGATCAAATACAGGCAGGGCTCCCGGGCTCCAGCAGCATCGATGTCCAGGTCGAGCCCCTGGGCCCAATCGAGCAGCTCCTGGCTGGGGTAGATCCCCACGGCGCATCTGTTCACCACGGCCATGGTTAACCCGGCGGCATTGCCCAAACGCTAGGCATGCCCAATTGCGCGGGCATGGCACCACAACGGAATCCCGGAAGCTCCTCTGACTCGATGCGCTGCAACAGGAGAGTTGCTAGACGGATCCAATGAGAAGGGCGCCCCGTGTCGGGCGCCCTTGGGCCGGTTGCAGGGCTTGGGCTCGCGCTGCCTTGGTCGAGGCCTCTGATTCATTAATAGATCCACCAGCTCGGCTTGTCAGTACGGCAAGCCGATCGAGTCGGTGGGGGAATCGACTCCCAAGGGGGGCCGCTCACCACTGAGGGCTGCAGGGCACCCAGCCCGCCTTGCGCTTCTCGCCCCAGAGCTTCAGGGCTTCTGGTCGCCGCAACTCCTGCCTGCGCTTGAGCAAGGGGATCTCCTGATCGGGCAAAAGCTCACCGGTGGTGATCTCCAGCATCTGCACATGCCGCTCCCAGCGGGTCGGGCGGAAGCGGAGCACCTGGCGGCCCTGGATCAGCCAGCCCTCCTTGGGGGTGAGCGGTGGGAGCTGGTTGGCCGCTGCAGTCACGCCCCCTCGGGCGCCCAGCCCCGCTGCCGCGCCAGGTCATCGGTCCAGCCCTGGCAGCGGCGGGTGAGGTGATCGCCCTGAGCGAGCAATCCCTGGTGCAGCTGACAGGTGAGCTGCGGGATGCAGTTCACCCCGGCGTGATGCCTGAAGAAGTGGCAGGTGAGGCAGACCTTGCGGCTGCGGCTGGGGCGCAGCACCCCCTCATCGAGGTAGGGCCACTCCTCGATGGACCGCTCCAAGGACCCGCCGCCCTCCAGCGTTGATCGGCGCAGACGGACACCCATAGGCAGAATTTGCTAGTAGATCTGTACTAGCACGGTTGATTCGGTGTCTGCTGCGCTGACGGACCCCGATGTGGCTTACACAGGGCACGCGGAGGCTTTGTGAGCTGGCTGGGCGACTCCTCCGCCGAGGCTTAAAGGGGAGCCGTCTTCGCTCCAAGGCCGCTCAGTCGGTTCACGGCGTCGCCTCACGCTTCCTTGCAGTCCATGCCTTGAGTGCCTAGACGCCTCCTTCAGGCATCAACAGAAGCGCTGCTGCGCTGGATTTATCAACGCTTTATCAACAAGGCCCCTTGGCCAATCCCTGAAAAGTAAGTCGGGGCGACAGGATTCGAACCTGCGACCTAGTGCTCCCAAAGCACCCGCGCTACCAAGCTGCGCCACGCCCCGCCATGGGCAGCCTATCTCGCCCCGGTCGCAGGGCCGCATCCGCTGTTGCGTTGACCGTTTGGCTTGGTTGAGTGCGGGCCGGTGCATCCAGCGACGGAGCCGGTCGCACCGCAACGCGCCCACCTCCTTCCGGCGGGAGAATCCGTACCTTCAAGGATTCCCCGTGTCGCCCCTCGCCCCACTGCCGAGGCC
>Ga0194061_1000108_pt1 | contig 46239 bp, 9 predicted proteins | sample SepL2221m_MetaG_FD_163423 | JGI IMG/M metagenome (GOLD analysis project Ga0194061, IMG submission 163423) | Anoxic zone freshwater microbial communities from boreal shield lake in IISD Experimental Lakes Area, Ontario, Canada - Sep2016-L224-21m | ecosystem: Environmental > Aquatic > Freshwater >... | reverse complement strand
TATCGCGCACGCCGTTTTGCCAAAGCGCTCGCACACAACATCTCACGTCACATCAACGTCACCAACGACTGGCCCAAAGAGCGCGTTGCGTACTTCCGATACGCGGCTTAAACTGGTTCAACGTACTGATGAGAAGGTCGGACGATACAACGAAGTTCAAATCTTGGGAACTCGTTTTTGCGTGCAAACAAAATCACATGAATACTTTGTGAGAGAATTAAAAACGCTCAACCGGACGGGAGTGAGAAAATATAACAAACCAGACTCGTTTTTGTCCTTGACGTGTCGCAAAAAAACCAACATACTCGATAGTTGGGACATTTAATTTGTCGATATTCTCTGAACACGTGACGCAAAACCGGTGTACACCATACAATATGGACAATATGGCGCTTGTCACATTAAAAAGTACTCGATGTGGTTAATTTTTTTGAGCACGTAAGCTGTTTTCTGATCGGCAGTTAGCAATAATCAGCTTTAGGTGTGGCTGAAATTGACCAAATAGTTAGAACCTTTGAAACGTACAGCAACACTACGTAGTAGACAACGCGTACCTAATAGAACGAAAAAAAGGGTTCAAAATAGCATGAAGACTACACCGTGGATTGGTTTCGCCCCCCTCGTCGCTTTAATTCTGATCGGGCTCAGCAATGTTCAAGCTGCTCAGCTGACCTATACCGCTTCGCCCAGTGGGCTAACGGGTCAGGTAACCCTCTCATCCGACCAGGCCACCGTGACCGACTGGATAAACGTGGGGCTTGCTGCATCTACGGACTTGAGTCGCAAAAACGGTGCCAATCAAATTGTAGGCCCGGCACCTATCGGAACTCCATTCGGTAATTTCGGTAATGTCGAACGGTTTGATCGCTTCAACACCCTGCCGGTACTGCACTCATGGACTGGTGGCTCTGCAACTCTTCCGTCTGTTGCAACCAGTACAAATACAGTAGCCAACACGGGTACGGGTGTTTTCTCTGCCACCCTCGCCGGTTCCGGTGTGGGGTCGGGGCAGTCCCTAACGGTGCCCGCCGATACGACCTTGCGAACGTTGCGACTGTACGTCGGTGCGTACAAAGGCATCGGGCAATTGGATGTGTCACTCAGCGACGGCAGTGCCCCGGCGATACAGGATTTCAGCCTGAACGATACAGTTTTAGCCGGAACGCCCGGTTTGGAAAAAGTGTATACCATTCGATACCAAGCCAATTCCGCGGCTCAGACGTTGAATGTGAACTGGACGTTGCGTTCGACCACGGCTCCGATTTTGGCGCCAGTGGGAACCGTTGCTACGTTGAATGCTGCCATTACGAGCGGAGCAACGGTAACTGCGTTGACAGTGACGGGTCTCAATAATCCGATCGAGGCGAATGGATTCGTTACGATCGCGAATGCGTCCGGTAACAGTCAGACGTTCCAGGTTTTGAACGCAGTCGGCACTGGCGGGACGTCCATCGCAGTAGTCGGTACGCCGACGGCAAACGCGAATTATGCAGTCGGTAATTTGTTGTCGGGTGCAGCTCAATTAACGTCCGCGTTGGTCAGCGGTACGACGTACACGTCGTTTTCAGTTGCGCCCTTGTCTGTGGCGTTGCCAGCGGGTTCGATAATCGTGCTGGGCACTGGCGCAACGCCGCAATCGGCTATCGTGTCATCGAATGCCGCAGTGAATGCCACGACGCTTGCGGTCAGTTCGTTTACCGCCAATGCGGCGTATCCCATCGGGACAGCGTTAACGTCAACGGCGACCACGTTGGCAACGACGTTGACTTCAGGCGTTCCAGTAACGAGCATCGTGACATCACCGCTCCCGACAACGTTGTCCGTCGGGGCAAGCATCGTGATCTCAAATGGAACGTCGACACAATTTGCAACGCTCAGCGTGTTTGCTGCAACGGGTGCGACGACGGTATCGATTAATTCGATCACTCCGACTGTGACGTTTGCGGCAGGCAGTTCCGTCTCCGCCTCCGTTCCGACGTTGACTGTCGCAGTTCCTGCTTCAGCCACTACGACTCTGACGGTCACGCCCATCCCGATCGCCATGGCAACTGGAAGCACCGTCGTCATCAGCAACGGAACGACAACTCAAATCGCGACGATGAGTGCCGCAGCCACTGTGAATGCGACGACTATTACCGTGACATCCGTGACACCGACAGTTGTTTACCCGATTGGATCGACAGTAACGTTTGGCCAAGCCGCGTTTATTCAAGCCGCTTCATTGGGTACGGGTTCGGCGGGAAGTTTGAACGGCAGTTTGGCCACAGCTGGCAACATTGCTCGAGCGATCAATCTGTCGTCCGATTCCAGTTTTGGAACGTTGACGACCGCGTTGGTCAAAGGTACGAGCTACACGAATTTGGCTGTCACGGCTGTAACAGACGCAATCCCGCAAGGCGCAGCGATTACTATCGGTGGAAATCTTCGCGTGACACAAACCGCTGTGACAACCGCAGCTGTTACCGCAGGCGCAACATCGATTCCGATTGTGTCAATTACGTCGAACGATAATTATGCCGTTGCCGCACCTGTTGGATTTACAAACGACGACTGGATTCACTGGGATTTGAACCCCTACCAGCCCCTGTTTACACGCAAGGCAAACGTCACGCGCGAAATCAGCAATTTCCAGCAAATCGGTAGCGCAAGTCCGACGGCATTCCCAGGCTTGACTACTAATAATTTCGGTAATTTCAATTTCGGATTCAGTTGTAATGCGAAGGACGGCATTCCGATTCCGACCTTTTTCGAAGGTTCAAATGCAGGGCGCATTTTGTACTCCAACTCCGCTCAAGTAGCCGGGCGCGGGTTCTCGTTCACAGTCCCCGCCGATACCACACCACGCGTCCTAACATTTTACGGCTGGACCAATGCGGATGCAACCGCCGTGTTGCAAATCAATGCGACATTGAGCGATGGGAGCACCAGTGTCTACACGGATACGTTTAGTAATCCTACAAACATTTTCCAAAATTTTACATGTAGCATTGCCTTTGCAGCCGCTTCATCGAAGCAATCGCTGACGGTGAATTATATCTTGACAACTACAAGTGGTGGAACCAACCATGGCTTGTATGGCTTGACCCTTCGCAATGCGGGCTTGTTGCAAGCGCCCGCGGCTGATTCGATCGGCATTCAATTCCCGGCGACCGGAAACGCTCTGACGCTGCATGCACCGGCGGGTGTCAATTCGCGCATCGGCTGGAATGCAATGCCGGCGCTGGCTCAGTCTCCGACACCAGTCCCGTTGGTGGACAACGCCGGAAACTCCAGTGGTGCGACGGTGACGTGGAAGGCAGACGGTCTCGCTGTTATCGGTCTGGCGGATAACCAAGGCAACTTCCGTTTGATGAACGGTTATTTGGATACGCCCAACGGTAGCGCGGGTCCGACCACCGTCAACATCAACGGGATTCCGGCTTACCTGACCAAGACGGGTTATTCCGTTTATGTTTACGTTGACGGTAATAATGCCGCCGTTGCGCAAAATGCGACTTACACCTTGAACGGCACGCCGCTATCCCTTCAAGACGCCGTTTCAACGAATTTTATCAGCGGCACCGGTGGAGCGTCGGGCACGGGCTTGTTTACGCAAGTGACCTCGAACAGCTTCGCCGCTGGAAACGTGATTAAATTTACGGGACTGACTGCGACTAATTTGACCCTCGTTGCAACAGCTCAGACAGCAGGAACGGGGCGCGCACCGATCAATGCCATTCAGATCGTCGCGGACAACACAGTCGCGAGCACCGATTTTGTCTGGAATGGTTCGGTCGATGCAAACTGGAGCACTGCGGGCAATTGGACGCCAGCCGGTCCGCCCACAGCGGGTTCGAATTTGACCTTCCCGGCGGGCGCTGGCAACACGGCGAACACCAATAATTTGACAGCGGGAACGGTGTTCAACAGCATCGCGATTACCGGTACAGGTTACAGTATTGGCGGCAGCAGCGTTCAGTTGACGACAAGTCTCAGTGTCACAACGGGAACATCAGCAGTTAGTCTGCCGATTAAGGCCAGTGCGGCCACGATGGGATTGACGATCAATGCGAATGCGACGTTGAACCTTGGTGCTGCGATTGATGCCAACGTGGCGTCAGTTACGGCGTCGGTCGGCACGAACGGGTTGTTGAACTTCGCCTCCGGTGGCGGGTTGACCACGACCGGCGCGAACGGCTATACGTTCACGGTCAACGGCAACGGAACGTTCACGGCATCGTCTGGCAGCGCGATCAACTTTCCGAGCGGAACGTTGCTGACCAATAATTTGAATATCAACACACCCAGCGCCACATTGGCTGGCGCAGTGACTGCAACGGCTCAAGCCAATGCGGCTGCAGTTTCGATCCCGATTGCGAATGGTACGATTAACATCAATCCGACGTCCTCGACCGGTATCGCAGCTTTGAACATCGGCGGAAACGGAACGACCAACATCGGTGGCGCTTTAACGAATCTCGCAGCGTCCACGTCTATTTTGACGCCCACCGTGAATATCACAGCCAATATCACGCACACCCTTCCGTCCACAACGCCGGTGGCGGGTGCGGGTACGATTTCTCCGACCGGTGCGACAACCGTCAATGGCACGGGTACCAGCTTCTTGACTGCCGCATTGCCTGGCGACATTTTGGTTGCTGCGGGAGTTCAGTATCAAATCACGGCTGTCAATTCGAACACGCAGTTGGTCACCAATACGGCCGTCACGGCCGGTGCCAGCATTGGTTATAGCATTGTCAAAACAGGTGCGTTTGCAATTGCCGGAATGGGAACGGTGACTACCGCCAACAATGCCGGCGGTATTACGACAGGAAATGGAACGGCGTTCAATTCGCAACTGATGATCAACGATTTCATCGTGGTCAATGGTGTGCAGGTGCAGGTCATTGGTATCAACAGTGCAACGTCGTTGGCCACGAATCCGATTGTTCCTCAGCCTCAAACCAATGTGCCGTTCCAGATCCTTCGCCCGAATTCAGTGACCATCAATACATTCAATTTGTCACAAGCCGGCGGAACGACGATTTCGGCGGGTAATTTAAATTTGAACGTGCTCACGCCGCTTCAGAACTTCCCGACCACGACGCCGACGAACAACGCGACGTTGGCTGGAACTATTTCCGGCAGCCAGCCAGCCATTGCAGGCGCTTCGACGATCACGACGGTGGCAGGTAGCCAGACGGTGACGGCGGCCGCGACAGCCTTCTCCACAGTTCCGAACGGACAGTGGGCATCCGTTGGCGATACGATTGTCGTGACGTTCCAAGGTATCACGCAATCTCAGTTGATTACAGGTGTCACCAGCGCGACTGTTGTCACCGTAGCTGCTCCGTTCAATCCGGCCATTACAGCTGCCACGTCGTTCACGATTCTGCGCGGAACGGCGACGTTTGCAGGTTCAGGCGTGATTTCGCAGACGGGTCCGTTGGGTAATGGCGCCGGAGTGCTGACACAAGGATTCGGTAACGTCAATATTCTCATGAGCAGTGCCAGCGGCGTGTTCATCGCGAGTTCAGGCAATAGTTTGAACAGCCCGGTCATTCTAAACAGTGGATTCATTTTGTTGGGAGCTAATAACGCGCTTGGAACGAACGAAATTGTTTACAACGGTGGTATGTTGCAGGCTTACTTGACCAACGTTTCGCTCCCGAATTACTTTATCTTCAACTATGGTGCAGCGGGAACTGGCGTCGTTACGGGGTTGGGTAATCTGGGTGTTAATCAGGGCGCGAACAACACGATCTTCCCGAACATCGGCGGAACGAACAACGTTTCGACTGCGTTCACCACCCAGCTTCAAATTGGAGATTCCATCTCCTCTGCTGGTGTTACGAACTTTGTTACGGGGATTAAAGCGGACAACTTGGCGACAGTTGCAGGCTCCACAGCGGGGTTGAATGTGACTGCATTTACGATCAACCGCAGTTTGGTCATCGGACCGACGCCGAACAGCTTTGCTGCCATCGGCGCGTTTGGTCAGGCGTTTGATTTGACGCTCACCGGTACGACCACGATGAACAACGCCGCTCGCACGATCATCGTCAATAGCACTTCGCCGAATGGCTTGATCCTCAATAATGCAACGCAAGTCCCGAACATCACGGCAGCGAATTTCACACTTAATGCGGCAACTCAGGCGGGCAGCGTGGTGACGTTTACAACGACCGCTGCGCACAGCTTCGTCATCGGCAACACGGTCACAATTTACAATGTAACGCCATTGGGCTACAACGGTAACTACGTCGTGACGTCAGTACCGAGCACAACGACGTTCACGGTGACGAACACGCTTACTCTTGCGGCGGGAAGTGCATTCGGTACTGCGGGCATTGCGATTACGGAAGGCAATTTGCTCTGCGGAACGACGGCGAGCAACACGGCTCGAACATTGACCAAATCCGGTCCCGGCCAGTTGACGGTTCGCGGTGGTGGTACAGGATATGGTTTGGGTGGTGGTTTGCTTGGTCAATTGTTCGTGCTGGGTGGAACTGCAGTGGCTGATACAAACGGTATCCTCGGACCGGGGTCTGCCAATCCGAACGCTCAGAACACGGCTCCTCAGACAACAGATATTCGTATTGAGTCCGGATGTAACGTTGTGTTTGATTACGGCAACGCGACGCAGATCGTCGGACAAGGCACCATTTCAAGTGCTGGTACGGCTGTGACCGGCGTGGGTTCGACGTTCACAAACACGGTGTTGGCAGGCGATATGATCGTGGCAGGAACTCCGCCGCAGACTCAGGTTATCAACACGGCGACCAGCGCAACAGCGTTGACGACCATCGTGGCCTTCAGCCCGGCACTCACTGCGGGGACGACGTATAAGATCATTCGCAACAAAGTGTTCATTCGCGATTCGATTGCACTGAACGGTACAGCAGCGCAACTGCAGGTAAAAGGTATCGGCGGTGCCGGTGCGCCGAATACATTGACCACGATGGCGAATTTCTTCAATCAAAATGGTACAGGAATCGTCAAGTTGTCGAACGCTTCCGGATCAACGGCGGGTGCTGGCGATACGAATTTGATTGTCCGAACGAATATGTTCTCCAATTCGGGCGTCAATCAGGGTATCCAGAATTTCGGCATCAATTCGCTCTTTACAAGCAGCCCAGTTTCTACCAACAATTCTGCTGCAGTGTTGTCCTTTGTTCGTGATAGCAGCAGTGGTGGTGCTGGTAATACGTTCTTCCAAGTCAACTTCGGGCCGGCTCCGAGTGACAACATGCCGATTTCATGGATGAAGGTCACGACACAGACCAATAGCCCGGCAACGACATTGGTCGATCAGCCAGCTAAGTACACAGGCCCGACAGTCACCAAGCAAGGCTTCGTGCCGTTGACGACTGGAACAGTCTATACGTCATTGGCGAGTGGCGATTGGAGCAATTCGGCCAACTGGACTCCGACAGGCGTTCCGGGCGGCACTGATCAAGCCATTATCAACGCCAATCACGTGATTGACTTGAAAGGCACTGCGCAATCGATTGCGACGTTGACGTTTGACCGAAGCGGCAGCATCGTCAGCACGACCGGTGCGGTGAACTTCACGATCAATAGTCTGGTTCAAACCAGCTATGCGTATGCAACACCGTCGATGGATGCCAATGTTAATATCGTCTTGGGCAACAGCGTTCAGATTGATACGCTCGGCATCAATGGCACGTTGACTATCAATGGCACGATCAGTGGGCCGTATGCCGTGATCAAGACGGGTATCGGCGAATTGAAATTGCCCAACGGAAACAGCACGTATTCGGGTGGTACAATATTGGGATCGTCAAGTACGCAGGCCTCATTCAATCTGAATGCCGGAGTCGTGGCGGGGAATGTAGTAACATTCACAACCACAGCAAATCACTCATTTTTATTGGGCAATAATGTCACAATTACTGGTGTCACGCCCGCGACGTTAAACGGCACGTATACCATTACGACAGTCACGGCAGCCAATCAGTTCACGGTCATCAATAATACAGCGGGCATCACTACCGCCACCGGGTTCGGCGCGGCGGCCCTCGCAATTCAGAATCTTTGCGGTGGTACGTTGACGCTGGGTGCTGATACCACACCAGCCATTCGCACCTTGTCCACGGATGTGGTAACGGCTGGACCGATTGGTACGGGACCGTTGACATGGTCGGCTCCTCAGTTCGCGGTTGCATATCCGATTACGATTTTGCAGGCGTCCGGAACTGTTGGAACGGTCCGCAAGATCGCCAACAACATGGTAACAGGATTTAATGTCGGCAATGATATTCTGACCATTGGAGGTCAAGGGCCGGTTACGCCGGACTTCACATTCACTGGCGATTTAACGTTGACCAATACTGCGATTCTGTTTATCCAGAACGGTCGCACTTTGTTCGACCAGCCGGGTGTGATCAAAGGCGCTTTCGCTTTGCAAAAAGTTGGGACAGGTACGCTGGCTTTGGGTGCTCAGAATACATTCACCGGCGGCTTCCAGTTGGGTAACGCGGGTGGCGGTAGTGGTGGATTCGGAACGGTAGAATTGCTGGTGGATACGATTGGAACCAACCCGCCGATATCCGGTCCTCTGGGTACGGGTACGTTCTCGATGCAGCAATGGGCCCCCGGGACAGCAGCCCATTTGGGAGAGCCGACGATTTTGTCGGGAGGAACGGGTGCCCGTACGATTACGAACACCTTAAATCTTTCAGGTAATTTCGTTGTTACCGGGAACGATTTGAATTTGGGCTTCGCAGGTGTGAATGCGGCCTTGACGGGTACGCGCGTGATAACAGTTAACAACACGAATACGACTATCAATGGAAGTATTACCGGTGTCGGTTTCGGGTTGACCAAAGACGGCGCGGGCAAGTTGATTCTTCCTGGTAATAGCACATACACGGGATCAACGACAATTTTAAATGGTGTACTGTCGCTTCCAACGGACACGGGACGATTGTCTGGAACGTCGGCTATTACGGTCAATGCTGGAGGTATTTTTGATATCTCGTTCCCATCTACTTTGGTTGTCGCGACGAACAACATTGACCATATTAACGACGCGGCGACATTGAATTTGAATGGTGGAACGTTCCAGTATGTTACGTCGTTCTATAATGTGAACCTGACTGAAACAGTGGGTGCGATCAACGTGATGTCAAGCAGCACGTTGACCTTGGATGCGAGCCAAAACGTTGCATCCCCGGGCAATCTGCAATTAACCTCAGGAGCCAGTGCGTTCAATTTCAACAGCGGCGCAGTGCTTAATTTCGTGCGATTGGCTCCGGGGGCGGGCGGAACAACGAATTTATTCCTCACCGGAGCACCTGCGGGCGATACGAACGTTCCGCAAGCCACAGTGAACGGACAAGTTGCAGAATATGACAACACCGTGCCAGACGGATTGCGTGCCAAGACGTCGGTCGGTTCATTCATTTCTCAAGCCAGTGGAACGAACAACTGGAGTGATACAGGGACGTGGGTGGGCGGCGTGGTGCCGGGTGCTTCCGACAATGTTATTATTCGTTCAGCCGTCAAAGCGGATCAGGCATCACAAGCATGTAACTCGCTCTCATTTGATCAGAGCGGCGGCTCAATCGCGGGAACGGCTGGGAACGTTTTGACGGTCACCAGTGGTATCATCAATTCTGGAGTTGGTGCTAGTCCGGCAACAGCATCAATCAGCGTTATCACGTTGAATTTCGGATCTGCTACAGCATTGATTACACAGAACAGCACGAGTGATATGACAATCAGCGGACCAATTACCAGCACGTCCACAGGTGGAGTCACGGTCGGTGGCTCCGGAAAAACGAACCTCTCCGGCGTCTTGTCCTTCTCGGGTGGATTGCGTGTGGTCGGCGGCACTACGGTTCTTTCGAACAGCAATACGTACACAGGCGGTACGGTGGTCAGTGCGGGTCAGTTGAACATTTCGAATGACAATAACCTGGGTGTGGTCAGCGGCCCGTTGACGATTCAAGGCGCGTATTCAGCGAACCAGCCGAATGGCAATGCGCAGGTCGTGGCTCCGACGTTCAATGCAACACCTACCGGAACATTGACGACGCCGGGAACGGCAGCCACGACGACGGCAGCGCTCACAACAGGCACTGCAGTTACAGTGATCAATGTCGCTTCAGTTCCATTTAACATCGCAGCGAATGCGACGGTGATGTTAAGTTCCGGCGCCAACGTGCAACCGGTAGTTGTGCCTAATGCCGTAACGGCGGGTGGAGCGACAGCCATCACCGTTACGTCGTTTGTTCCTGCGGTCACGTTCCCGATTGGTTCGTCGCTCAATATGTCGAATCAGATTATCGGAGCGGGAACGAACTTTAAGAAGCAAGTGCAAGTGGGCGACACGATTTTGGCTGGAAATGGTGCCGGAGTTGTGACGTCGATTCTGAACGACACGACGTTGACAGTCGGCACACCGGTGCCTTCATTGACAGCGGCGACGTATTCGGTTCTTCACGGAGCAGGTGTGATCGGTTCGGGCACGATAGCTCCGGCTGCGAGCTTCACGGGATATGGCACCGCTGCCACGGCCAACGGGTCTGCGACGGTTATCGGAACGGGTACGAATTTCCTCACGCAGTTGTTGCCCGGTGACGTGGTGACAATTGGCGCGCAGACGATGACGGTGTCCACAGTGACCGGACCGGGAACGTTTACGGCGACGGCGGCAGCGAGCGGTATCGTCGCGACGACCAGCTACACGGTCGCCCGCAGTAATCTGTATGCGGGTACGAACACGCAGTTCACGGGTATGGGAATTGGAACTATTACGACTGCCGCTTCCACGGCGGTGACCGGATTTGGAACGTCCTTCTTGACTCAGTTGTTACCGGGTATGCAAGTGAGTGCAAACGGTGCTACATTTATTGTTGCAAGTATTTCAAGCAATACTGCATTGACAACAGTTGGGAACCCAGTGAGTGTTCAGACGCAGGTACCGTTCTACTTCGGACCGAGCGTAAATGTCAATGGAACGAGCACCATATCTCCGATTGGAGTGGGTGTCGGCGTGGGCGATAAGATCGTGGCGAACGGACAAGTCCAGACCATCAACAACGTCTCGAATCCGTTCACACTGAGCACTGCAAATGCGATCACAGGATTGACAGCGGGAACGCCGTATTTGATTATCCGTCCGCAAGGCGTGACGGCTCAAGCTGTGGGTAACCCGACGATTACGGGTTTGGCGATGACGTACAGCTTTAATGGTACGGGTAATTTGAATTGTACTGCCGGTTCTGCGACGGTGAATCAAGGGGCCGCCGGCGTCAACTTCATTCAGCAGTTACTGCCTGGTGACATTGTGAATATCGGTGGCAGTGCGACGGTGACGGGTAATATTGCAGTGGTGCAGTCGATTGTCAGCGCAACTCAGTTTATTGCGACTGCGCCCCTCGGTGTCACGACAACAAACGCAGGCTACCAGATTGTACGTCCGAACGTGATCGGTGTGAACACGCAATTCACGAAGACAGTGAACTTGGGTGATTACATTTATGCAGGCGGACAGGTTCAGCAGGTCGCCATGATTCTTGACGACACGCATATTTCCACAGCTTTGGGCTTCAACCCGCCGTTGCCTCCGGGGACAACGTTCTCCATTCAACGCAACATCAATGCTGTTGGAACGATTACGTTTAACAACAGCGCAAATGGACTCGGTACAGGGACGAATTTCCTGAACCAGGTAGCGCCGGGAGATTTCATTTACACCAATCCTACCGTAAATGGTAACGCGAACAACATGGCGATGGTTCTCAGCGTTCTCGACGACACGCATTTGACGATTACGGGGCAGACTTTGAACGTCATCAACGCTCCGTATGTTATTTTGCGAGGCAGTGCGGTGGGTGGCGGCACTGTTGCCGTGACCAGCAATGACGTGCTCTTGAATCCGAACCGCGGATTCATTCTCGGACCGCAAGGCGCGTCGGTTTTCGTCGGCGCGAATTTGACGTTCACTGTCAACAGCGCGTTGATCGGTAACCATCCGTTGAATAAAAACGGTCCGGGCCGGTTGACGTTTGCCAACGGAAATATCGTCGCGGCGTCCACCAGTCAGCGTCAAGCCTGTACGTTCATCAATCAAGGTCAGTTGCGCTTTGGTACAGCAAACGCTTTGGGTGCGATTCAAAACAACGTGGGTACAATTATCAACAATTCAGGGTTGGCCTTTGTTGCGACGGGTGCGACGCTCGAAGTCGGTCCGACGATCACAACTGGTGCGTCTCAGAATGTGTTCTTTACAAACAACTCGAATCTCGCCGGGTTCGGTAACTGTAATGCAAATTTCGGCGGTTCAGTGTTGGTCGCGTCCGGTAGTTTGAATGTGTATCATACATTATTGGCAACGAATGACTCGTTTACAGTCAATGCCGGTAATAATGGTATTAATGCAATCGCTCCAGGCGGTTCATTCACGGATAACACGGTAATTTATTATTATGCAGGCAATGGACGTATTATTCCGAATATGGGCGGTGGATTCGAAGGTGTCCATTATGCCATGAGCGGTATTATTCAGTCGGGTTCATTCAGCGACAACAATCCTGAACCGGGTTATATGTACGTCATGCCAGGTGCTACGCTGGCGCTCGGCGGAGGTCTCAATTCGCCGGTGGTCATGATGGGTGGTACGCTCGGTGTGACCGGTGGTAATCAGGCGTTCAACGGACCGAATGGTAGTCCGGGAAATGGTGCTATCAGCACGGCCAACATTCCGATGCTGACGATTGCGGCGCCGACAACGATCACGACCGATGACGTCGTGAATCCTGGTACGGCACGTACGTTGACAGTCAATGGTATCATGGCAGGTACCGCCCCGATTAATTTGGTTTCGACCTTGCCGACCGGAACGCTCGTTTTGAATTGTCAGAACAATTCATACTCAGGAACGATCACCGTTAATTCGTATGGCCAGTTGAATGCGCTGGCTGCGGGTTCATTGGGTCAGGCCGGAAACCCGGCCACGGTGCAGTTGAAGGGTGGCACGTTGCAGGTGAACAGCAACATGGGCGTCAGCTTCCCGGGCAATGTGATTGTGGCTGATTCGGATGTGGCTGGCATTTACAGCCAGATTCAGGTGCAAGACAACGGTACGATCTTCCAAAACCAGACGATCACATTGTCTAATTTGACGATGGGCAATCAGAACCTGGTGACGATTGGCCGCAATTACTTCGGTCAATTCAACTATCAATTGAGCTTCAACTCGGCGACGTTCACAGGAACGCCAACGTTCAACACGCTGTCTGCGTTGTTGCGCTTTGATAATCCGATTGGTGGCAATTTCGGCATCACAAAGTATGGTGCGATGCCGTTGCTGTTGAACGGAGCCAACACCTACACGGGTGCTACGACGGTCAATGGCGGTCAGGTAATTTTGAACAGCGAAACAGCGCTGTGGCTGGGGACGTTGTCGTCAATACGAGCGGCGAATTCATCATCTCGTCGAACGTGACCAATTCGAACTCGATAGCGGACGGCAAGAGCATCACGTTGAACGGCGGTACGTTCTCGATGACGGCAGCTCTGAACACGAACCACGTAGAAATGATCAGCAATTTGACGCTGGGTACGGGTAGCAGCGTGTTGAATTTGACGCCGAACGGCACGGGAGCAGCGCAGCTATTACTATCTGGTAATTTGACGTCAAATGCGGGTGCGAATTTGACGTTCAACCGAAATTACACGGGTAGTGGAAACGCCAATTTGTTGATTACGACGGCAGCCGTCGATTACTTCGATGTGACCGTGGTTGAACCGACTATTTCTGGACGCGGCGTGTATCACAACACAGTTCAGCCAGATGTGGGTGTGGTTGCGTACAACGGTAGCGGCACACCGGGTGGACCGTATGTGTACCGCTCGCTTGCGTCTGGCAATTGGGACGATGCGACGAAGTGGGTTTCGACGCCGTCAGGTGGCACGTTCCCATTGATCACCGATGATGTGATCATCAACGCTGGACACATCATGGATTTGCACGGCGCGAATCAGGCTGCCAAGTCGGTCTTGTTTGCTCCGACGCTGGCACCGTCAACTGCAATTTACGCAACTGCGACGTCCATCGGAACGACGAACACGGCGTTCTCGACGATGCTGACCAATCAAGCATCACCTGTGGGTCGCAAGTTGACCGTGCAGACCAATCTCGGATTAGCGCAGTACCAGTCCTCGACAGTTTCGTTCTTTAATCCGACGACCGGCATGATTACGGTGAATCCGCCGTTACCTGCGGGATTTGTGGCTTTGAATGACGTATTCCGCTTGGATCATCAAGTCACGGGAAGTATTACGGCGACAGGATTGACGGCTCAAAGTTTGAGCACGTACGGTGGCGCAACGTCGCCGTTGATCGGCCAGACGTTGGTCTTCACCAGCGGTAACGCAGTGGGTCAGGCGTCGGTGGTGTTGTCCGTGAGTAACGCGGGCGTAGTGGGATTTGCCAGCAGCATGGCGATTCTTCCGGCGGCAGGGGATACGTTCATTGTCGGCGGCAGTGCCTTGTCTGCTTCGGTCACTACAGTAGGTGCGTTCTCTGGTAATGCCAATTTCTCCAACACATTCACGGCCAGCGGTTTGATTGCAACCAACAGTGGTTACTTCAGTAACTTGGTGGGCTGTCAGATCATCTTTACGAGTGGTGCTAACGTAGGTGTGACGACCCAGATTTTGTCGGTGAATGCTGTGGGGCTTGTGACGACGACGACACCTGGACCTGAAGCCATTCCGCAGGTTGGTGACACGTTCGTTGTGATTGCTAACCAGAACAATGGTATTGCGAATGTCGGGAGCAATGCGGCATTGAGCACGAGTCAAGGCTTCGGGTTGACGGTGGATTCGGGTGTTGTGACGGTGCAACAACCGGGCGGTGTCTCGGGCCAGGGTATGGGTTGGAAAGGTGAATACTATAATGCAACCAACTTCACGAATTTGGCGATGACGCGCATTGATCCGAACATCTATCTGCCGAATCTCACAACGGTCGATTTCGACGGATTTGGACCGATGGGATTGACGAATTACAGCGTGATCTGGTCTGGATTCCTGATTCCGGATTTCACGGAAAACTACACATTCCAGTTCCGCCAGGACGACGCAGTGCGAGTGTATATCAATGGCCAGTTGGTGGTGGACGGTTGGAATTTGGGTGGCGTCCAGGCGATTACTCCGTCTGGAACCGTCTTCCTGACTGCTGGCGTGAAATACCCCATCCGCGTGGAATTCGCGAACGCAACTGGCGGTTCGTCTGCCGATTTGCAGTGGAATAGCATCAGCCAAACGGCAGGTGTGAATGCAGTCATTCCGACAGGCAATGTCATCCCAGCGAATGCGAATACGTTGATTACGTGTCCGCTGCAGTTTGGAAACAAGGTCGCGAAGATTAACAATTCAGGCGGCGGTACGTTGGTGTTGAACGGACAGATACAAGGCACGAATGGTATGCAGATCGAGTCCAATGGATCGGTAGCGATCAACGCTCCGAATGCGTATACGGGCGGCACGACGTTGTCCTCAGGCTTCATTCAAGTTGGAAGCAGCACGGCTTTGAGTGCTGGCACTGTGACGATGGGACGCAACGTATCCTTGATGGGCGCATTGCAGATTTCGAATCTCTCGTTGGAAATCAAGAACAACATTCTTGCTCCGAACGACTTCTACATCGGAAACAGCCCGAATCAGTTGACCTTCAGCGGTCAGATTTTGATGCAGGGTGGCAACCGCGTGATTACGTTCAACAATGCGTTAGTTCGAAATAATACGGCGTTGGTGGGTAGCGTGGTCAATATCACCGGGACGATTTCTGATGGTGGCAACGGATATTCGTTCATCAAAAATGGAACAGGAAATGTTCAATTTTCGTCCCAGCCGACGCAGGTGTACTCCGGCTCGACGGTGGTTGCGCGCGGACAGATTTTGCTTGGTGTTGACAACGCGTTGGTCACAACCGGAAGTGTGGTGATGGCTGGAGTTGGAACGGGTGTTCCGAACACGACAAATACGAACAATGCCATGTCGGCAATCCTGAATTTGAACGGATTTAACCAGACGTTGGCCAGTCTCACGCTGGGCTTTAATCCGGTCGTTCTGCAACAGGGTATTGCGAATAATGGAATTAACGTGGTTAATAGCGGCTTCGGCGGAACTGCGGGTGGCAATCTAACCATTAACAATACGCTACCTGTGCGCTATGATGGTGTGATTCAAGGATCATTGAATGTAGTCAAGAACGGCCCAGGGACTTTTGTGCTGGGCGGTGCAAATGGCTATCAAGGTCAAACAATTGTTAATGCCGGCACATTGATGTACGGTATTAATAATGCAATCCCATCGGGGTCCAGCGTGATCGTCAACGCCAATGGTACGCTTGATGTGTATGGAACGAATTCGCAAATTGGGCGAGGCACAGGAGCGGCCGGCAGCATCAATGGTATCGGTGGTGGAGCGTCACTGCAGATTAACAATGGGTTGATTACCAATACGGCAACGAGTGGTTTGCTGTTGTTGTTCGCCGATACGTATGTGACGGGAACACTCGGACGGATCGAAGGCCTCCTGCAATTTGGAAATAATTGGACGGAGCAGATGTTCGTTAATAATGCGAACGATGTGTTGACAATCAATGCAGCGATTAATTCACAGACGGCGGGCAATACGACGGCGATCATTTCGAAGATGGGTGCCGGTAAAGTTGTGTTGAACAGCGGTGAAAGCCAGTACGCGGGTTCGATTATTGTCAATCAAGGCACCATGCAATTGAATGGCGCGACGGGTTCTTTGATCAATTGTATCGGCTTGCAGATGAATGCAGGTGGTACGTTCTTGATCGACAACGCGGTGGGCGGCAGCGGATTGAGCCACTTGAATGATCAGATGGCGATGACGTTCAATGGGGGTACGTTCACGATGCAGGCACCGGCCGGAACGGTTCGAAACGAATTGGTGGGTACAATCAACTTCAACGGCGGCAACAGCAAGATTACATTGACGTCGAATGGCACGACGCCGTCGATTTTGACAGCGAACAATTTTAACCGCCTGAATGGTGCGACGTTCACGTTGGATCGATCCAATGCGTCGAACGTGACCGGCGATGATGGTGGGCATCTGTTCTTTGCCACTCCGTCGCCTTTGACCGATGGCGGTGCGGTACCGTTTGGTTTGGTGACGAATACCACGTCAACCATGCTGAACGCGTCAGGCTTTCCGGGTGTGACCAATGTCCAAGCGATCTACACGACGGCTCAAGGAGTGATTGAAGGCACACCGGTTGGCGCGACGATTTACCTTTCGAATAAGTTTGGTGCAACAGGCAATTGGAATAGTGCTTCTAGCTGGACTGTGCCTGTGGGCACGAGCGTTCTGGGGTACCCGACCGGTTTGGCGGGCGAACGCGTTCAAATCAATGGCAATGATACGATTACGTTGACGCAAAACGAATCGATTGATCAGGTAGAATTCGTCAACAACTCGTTGACAACTGCGGCCAGTAGTGGCGTGGTGACGGGTGGATTCAATTTGACGATCAACTCGGGTGCGGCCAGCATGAACCAGGTCCTGGTCAGCGGCACGGGTTCGCCGACGATTTCGACGACGGGTTTGGTCGTGAACAACAGCTTCTTGATCAACAACTTGAGCACGGCGACACCGGGCTTGACGATTTCGTCAGTCATTTCGAATGGTGCCACAACTGCGGACCTTCCGCTCGTGTGGTACAAGTTTGACGAAGGAACGTTGGGAACTCGCGTGACAGGCAACGTAGGCGGAAGCACGGTTACGACGGCCGTCAATTCAGGCTCGTTGGGATCGTCCGCTGACGGGATCATCTATGCCGGCAACCCGGTTCTGGCATCGACGATCACCACGTCAACTGAAACGGCCGGCAATGTGGCGACGATCACGACATCTGCAGCACACAATCTCGTCATTGGCCAGCAGGTGACCATCGCAGGCAATTCGGTGGCAGCTTACCTTGGAACGTTCTTTATCGCCACGGTGCCGAGTACGACGACGTTTACGTTCAATAATCCGACGCCCAACACGACGGCGGGCGCTGGTGGAACAGTGACCCCGACGTCCGGTGCTCCGTCTTATGTGGCGGGTACGGTTGGAACCGGCGCGTTGTCGTTCAACGGTGGAATCATCACAGGTGGTGGTGCAGCGGCTGCAGTCAACGGAGTACAGAGCGCTGGATTCATTGACGCGCCTGGATTCCGATTGCCAGCTGGAAGCCCCGTGACGGTTTCGTTCTGGTTCCAAATCCCTCAGACATTCTCGACGGCAACAACGACGTCGATGCGAGCACAATTCAACTTTGGTGTCGGTGCGAGCCAGGCGACCAACGGACAGGCATTGAATCGCTTCTCCGGCAATACGCCATGGACGGACGGTAACACGTATTTTGATTACGGTGGCCAAGCGAACTTCCAGGATCGTGTGCAGATCACGGGTAACATCAACAATCTGTATTCGACGCCAAATACGTGGATTCACTGTGTCATGATTGCGGGTGGTTCGACGAGTCCCTATCGTGCGATCTTTATGAATGGTCAGTGCTACGGTTACCATTACTTTGGATCAGCCGGTCCGCAGGTTACGTTGGAACGGTTGATCGTCGGTTGTTCGCCGGAAAGTCTCGGCTTCAACATGTTCCAGGGGTTGATGGACGATTTCCGTATTTACAACCGCGTTCTCGGACCGGGCGAAATCGCGACGCTTGCGGCGAAGGCCGATCCGATCAGTGCTTCCATTACAAAGTCAGGTCCGGGCACCTTGGTGTTGAGTGGTACGAATACCTTCACGGCTCCGTTGAACATCGACGCGGGCGTAGTCAGTGTCGCCCTCCCCGCCAATCTTAATTCGGCGTCTGCAACGCCGCCTCAGATCGGTCTCAATGGTGGAACGTTGTTGGCGACCGCGAATTTGACCACGCCGCTGGCTCAGGCGTACGCGATCAATGCGCCTTCGCTTTCGACGGGTGTGGATGCGGCGGCGGGTGTGACGTTCAACATCAAAGGGCCGATGAGCGGCGGTTCGATGGTAGTCAACAAAGATGTCTTGAGCACTGGAACGGTGTTCATTAACTCGAATACCTTCGTCGGTGCTGGAACAGTCAGTATCCCGGCGGCTTCTCCGACTGTGACAGGCGTCGGTACGTCCTTCACGACTGATGTCCGGGTTGGCGACATCTTTGCCTCTGGCGGCTTCATCACCAACGTGGTCTCCATCGCCAGCAACACGTCGTTGACGTTGGGCAACAATTTGGGCGCTCAGGCTGTTACCGCTGGCAATTCGTACATGATCTGCCGCCCAGTCGCCCGCACGGGACAGACGTTGGTCAACAATGGCACGTTGCGAGTTCCGACAATTCCAGTTCCACAGAGCCAGAACGGCGTAACGGGGAATCTGAACAACGCTGTTTATGGTTCGACGATTGGAAGCAGTCAGGCCTTCGTCAACAGTGGAGCCACGTTGGACATCTTCACGAATACGATTACGGGGACGGGAACGATTACGTGCGCTCAGAATGCAACCGCAGTGACAGCTGGAACCACGACAACTACGTTTGGAACGGATGTCCAAGTAGGCGACACGATTGCGTTGCTGGATAACAACGGGAATCCGGCGACTGCCGTCGTGACAGCCATTGCCAGCGCGACTTCATTGACAATTGCTGTCGCGTTTAACAATACCGCTCCTGTGACGAATCGTCCGTTCCAATTTACCAAAGGTCCGGCGGGTTATTTCTTTGGAAGTCCGATCTTCTTGAATGACGGTTCAACATTACTGGGTACCGGTAACCAAACGATTGCGAATCTCGGATCCGGGGGCGGAGCAGGGATCACGTCGATTGTGACCGTAGCGCAGGGCGCGTCGGTGACTGTGAAGACACGTGATACGGGTGCTTCCGCACCGGCCTCTCCGATTGCGTTCGCAGACGTCTTGCGTATGAATACGGCTGGGGATCAATTGCGGGGTGGCGGTGGTTTGGCCACGATCACGGGAACCGGAACGGTCAGCAGTGCGGCGGCTCCGAGTTTGACCGTGACGGGAACAGGCACGACGTTCACGACTCAAGCGAAATTGGGCGATTTGCTGGTTGCGAATGGTCAGTCGCGCATGATCATCAACATCAACAGTGATACAAGTGTCAATGTGGCGACGCCGTTTAGTCCAGCGGTCACGGGCGCGTCGTTCACATTATTGCGCACGAGTTCGATTGTGTACGGCGGTGCGGGACGTGTGCAATATCCGCAAGATAACGGCAGCTTCCTGTATCTCGGAAACCACATTGTCAATAGTTCGTCGGTGAATAATATCACGTTGACGACGCCGATATCGGGATTGCCCGAAACCGGTGGTGCGACAGGATTGTCTACGCCAACGATTTCGTCGTTCATTCTGATGTATGGCGCAAACAACATGTTCAGTGCGCAGCAAAATACGGTGGTGATGAACAACGGAACGATTACGTCGAATGGCGGATCGCTCAACTGTCCATTGATTTTGAACGGTGGCGGATATGCTGGAAATTCCGGAAACAATCCGGCCTACAATGCGTCGATCAACATTGCGTCCGATTCGTACTACCTGCACAACTGCTTCAATTCGTTGAACGGTTCGAATTTGCAGAACGTCGGACCGGTCAGCGGCAATGGAAAAATGACGTTGTACGCGCCGGTCGGTGCTACGGGACAGGCGATTATCTACTTCCAGAATCCAAACAACACCTATACGGGCACGGTAGTCGCGAATAATCCGTGGACGGCTCCGGCATTACAGCCTGCGAATCCGGACAGCCCTGCGACGGTGGCGTTGCCATGTACGTTCCAATTGGGTTACACGCCTCAGTTGTATGTCCGCAGCGAAGCGCCGACACGTTACAGTGCGAGTGTGCAGATGATTACGGGTACGGCGGCGACCCAGACTGCGATTGCGACGTGTTCGCAGCTTACGGTCTTCAATGTAACCGTAACCGTTGTAACGAACGTACCGCATAATTTGACTAACAATGCCGGGTTTGTCATCATTGCTGGTAACAGCAACCCGGCGTTCAACGGTACGTATCAAATCACGAGCGTGGCGAACACGACGACGTTTACATACAGCCAGCCGAGTTTGACGAATTTGGTGGCGGGAACGGGTGGAACGGTGACGTTGGCTTCGTGCCGTATTGATACAGGCTCATTAGGCTTGAACAACCCGCTCACGGAATACCTGAACAACCTGACCATCGGCAGCAATCAGACGTTGTACTTGCAGCGCAATAACAACCAAGGCATTGGATTCTACGGTACGACGACGTTGACTGGGCCGTCGAATTTGGTGACACCGACGTTCTATAATAATAATGTGGCGACGGCGTTTATTCCTTCGCCGATCGAATTGGCTGGGCCGGTGGTGGACGGTAATGCGGGTTATGGATTCATGAAGTATGGCTTGGGCATGATGATCCTGAGCAATGGATTGAATACCTACGGTGGAGACACTGTTATTGTGCAGGGTACGTTGCAAACAGGCGCGTTTAATGCGATACCGAATGGCATCGGCAAGGGCAATTTGGTGCTGGGTGGTACGTTCCTGAATGCTCCGTCGAATGGTACGTTGGACATCAACAGCTTCAGCACGAATCTGAATGGTGTATCGGGTGCCGGAACGATTGATACGTCCACGTCCTATGGCAGCACACCGGCGACGCCGACTGTGTTGACCATTGGAAATGCCGATGCGACCGGAACTATTTTCGCTGGAACGATTCAGAATACGGTCGGTTCCATTAAGCTGGTGAAGACGGGTACTGGTTTGATGACGATCAGCGGAAATTCGCCTTACACGGGCAAGTCTGAGGTCAACCAAGGGGTGCTGAGGTTTGGCGGACAGATGGGGACGGCGGTTGTGAATGTGGCTGGCGGTGCGACATTGCAGGCGTTCGCGGTAGCGGGATTGGCGGGCTCGTACTATAATGTTGCACCAAACTCGGCCAACTTCGTTGACTTGACGACATTGAATGCGCATTTCGCAACGTTGACTCCGTTCCTGACGCAGAGCAGTTCCGCAATTGGTGTGAACTTTGACTTTGGAGCGGGCGGAGCGAACTTCCCGCCGCCGTACAACGCCAATGGAGTGGGTGGTGGCGGTAACTTTGAAGTCGTCTGGCGCGGAAAGATTCTGATTCCGAGTACTGGGACGTATTCATTCGGTACGGCCAGCGACGACGGCAGTATGGTGTTCATTGACGGCGCGACGGTTGTGAACAACAACTTCTTCCAAGGTGTAACGTTGCGAACAGGTTCTGTGTCATTGACAGCAGGCTTCCACGACATTGTGATTGCGTTTTATCAAGGCGGTGGCGGGTTCGGAATGCAGGCGGAATACCTGCCTGGTGCAACGGCTCCGACGCAGGGCCAATTCCTTCCGAACAATATCCTGTTCTCGGGCGATTTGACGGTTCCGTCGTTGACCGGTTCAGGTACGTTGGATGTGACCATCACCAACGCGAATATCGGCTCGGACAATACGACGAATGCCGTGTTCACGGGAGCGATAACGGGGGCTGGTGGATTCGGAATCACGAAGCTGGGTACCGGAACGCAGACCCTTTCGGGAACGGCTTCTTATAACGGTACAACTGCCATCAATTCCGGAACGTTGAAGTGCGGTGCTGCAAATGTGTTGCCGAGCGGTTTGGCAACGGGTGATGTGAACATCACGAGTCCCGGTATTTTGGATGTGAACGGAAACGATCAAACCATCAATGGATTGCTTGGAACCGGAACAGTTGATAATTTGGGTGGCGGAACGGTGACGTTGACGGAAGGCAGTGGTAATTCCAGCACCTTCTATACAGGTGTGATCAAGAATACGACGGGTACGATCAACCTGGCGAAAGTGGGTACTGGAACGTTGCAGATTGGTGGCAACGTTGCGAATTCGTACTCAGGTACAACGCTCATAAGCGGCGGAACGCTCAAGCTGTCATCAGCCCCTTCGGCACCTGTTGCGGGAGCGGCGTGGCAATTGGATGCGTCCGACAGTTCGACCGTTACGGGAAATACAAACGGAGCCTCTGTCAGTCAATGGAATGACAAATCAGGTAATGCCAAACATGTTTCAGAAGCCACTGCTGGCAAGCAACCTACTTATCAATTTGCCCAGCAGAATGGTCTGAATGTCATCCGGTTTGACGGCGTGGACGATCAATTGTTCCGCAATGGCAATGTCAACGTCCAGACGATTTTTATTGTCAACAAGTTGCAGGCAACTCAAGCATCCACGAGCGGTATTGTAGGATCGAGTGCGAATGGCGCTAACAATGTGGATTTGGGCGTAAGATTGTTGGGAGCGGCAACGACGTGGTCTTCGCCTGGAAACGGTAATGATTTCACGAACCCCGCAGGAAGCGAATTCCGGGTGGATGGAGTTCTGACAACTGCGCAGGGTAGTACTGGATTCCATATCGTTACGGCCATTCGAGGTGGATCTACGTCAGGCTTCGATTCGGTTGGTATGTATTTCCCAGCGCGTGCAATCAGTGCGGATATTGGCGAAATCGTGGCGTACAGCTCGGCACTCAATGCCACGGATCGAGCATCAGTTGAAGCCTATTTGAATGCGAAATGGTTCGGTATTGGCTCGACGCTTCCCAACCTGCTGCCAGTCGGGACTGCAGTCACTATATCCAGCGGTGCAACATTTGATCTCAGCGGTGCGTTGCAAACGGTGGCATCGCTGACCGCGAATGACGGAGCGATCACCAACAAAGTGATTCTGGGTTCGGGAACACTGACTGTCGGCAACGCGACGTCAACGACGTTTGATGGTGTGGTCTCTGGCACGGGCAATGTGGTCAAGCAAGGGACAGGTAAGCTGACGTTGATTGGTGCGAATACGTTTACGGGAACGACGGCAGTGAACGCCGGGGAACTGCTCATTGCAGCCACGACGGGATCAACGGTCAGCTCGACGACGGTCAACAATGGCGCGCTGTTGACGGTCAACGGCACAGCAAGCGTTGTGACGGCGAACGGTTCGTCGCTTGCGACACCTGCGATCTCTGGCAGCCGCATTCGTGGAACAGGTACGACAGCGACGGCGATTGCAACGGACGCGACGCGTGGCAACGGCGTGATTTGGCCGGGCGCTTCCACGGTTTCGAACGGTCCGAATGGAATCGTGTTGTCAGCCAATGAAACCTTGACAACGTCGAGTGCTAACTTCTCGGGTGGCGGCAAACTGGCGGTCGTTCTGCGATCGACAGGAGGACCGTTCTCTCAGAAAGTTCTGACAACGTTGACGACTCAACCGAGCACAATCACCGGGCTGTCAGAAGTCGGCAATGTTGTAACGGTGCAAACGAGCGCAGCTCATCGGTTGTCGGCGGGTACGTCCATAGTCATTTCCGGCGCGTCACCGGCTGGATACAACGGCCCGTGGATAGTGACTTCTATCATCAATCCATTCCAGTTCACTTACACAAATACGGTGACGAGTTTGGCTGCCGGTTCAACGGGAACAGTGACGCCGCAAACCGCTCCAGTGACGATTGCGTCCGGCACGAATCCGCTGACGGGTTCAACATTGTCGTTCGCGGTTGAAACTCTGAACAATACCAATGTGTACACGGTGTTGGATACGGGCACGGCTGATCTCGGCATTACGAGAGCGTTTGGTATCGTGCAAGGACCTCCGGGAACCACGTATGGTACGGAATACGACGTGGTCTACAGTGATACGATCAATTCAATTGTCTATACCAGCCCGACTCTGGGTGCTGCGTTGACCACACCGGTCAATCAAGTGCAAATCGTTGCAAAGTCTTCGACGGTGACACCCGTCAAGATCACCAACTTTGATGTGAAGCCGGAAGGTGCGGGTGTGACGGTGGCGTGGACTGCGGTTTCGGAATACAAGAACGCCGGATTCAATGTCTATCGTCGCATGGTCGATTCTGCGGACTGGACGCGCGTCAATCCGATGTTGATTGCCGGACGCATCACGAACGCGGATGAGAAGACGTATCGCTTCTACGATTGGGCTCCTGCGGGCACGTATTACTACAAGCTGGAAAGCGTGAGCCTCACAGGTGATTGTGAAGCGTTCATCCCTTCGAGCCACGCGATCAGCTTGGATTGGAACGTGGACTTGGCCGAAGCACTGACGATCTCCGACAGCACTCTGATGGCCATGGGCACAACGTATGACATGAGTGCGGCTGCTAAGAAGGTTGAAACCGTTGCAGCGATGTTCGAAACGTTGAACGCTGAAGCAAAGGCCACGACTATGAGTGCGAAGACTGAAGGTGGCTCGAAGTCGTTAGCGCCTGCCACGAAAGTAGCTCGCAATGCGGTCTCAGTTCGCGAAGTTGCGGCTCGTTCAACCGACGTTGCGGCTGCCACGACGAGTGCCACACTGGCGGCACCGTCGAGCGCTGGAATCATGGGTATCCGCTGGTTCTCCAATGGAGCTGTGGGTGGTTCAACGACGTTTAGCGCTGCTAAGGTGCGGTACAGTACGCCGGGCTTGATGTTGATTCCTCAGGCGTCGATGCCGGCGGGTTATGATCTCAAGCGTGTCTCGGTCCAACGCGAAGGCCGCAAGCTGACGCCTTTGGCAACGACGGATGCAGGCTTGTTGGTGTATGGTCCGGGATACAAAGATGACTACACAAACATGGACGTGTTCTTCGTCCGCCGCACGGGTGCCGCGACAGTCGCAGGCACTCCGACAACGGCCACGGGATTGTTCACCAGCAGCATGCCGGTGAATGTCACGTCGCCTGCGTCGGTCACGGCTGAGTACCACGATGTTTACTTCGATTACAGTCTGCGGCCGTATACGTTTACGCCGTGGTTCTCGAGCAAGTACTTGACAAGTGGCAGCGCGCAAGACTTCACGTTGAACCTGCCGAACGCGTCCACCGGTGCGGCGAACTTGACGGTGAACGTGTGGAGCTTGACGTCGACGGAAGGTGTTGCTCAGGATCACAACTTGCAGGTCTTGATCAATGGCCAGGCAGTGGGTCAGACGACATGGAGTGGTGGCAACAAGATGCTGCAACTTTCCTTCACTGTCCCGTCGGGCGTGATCACCTCGGGCAACAATGTGATGAGCTTGGTGACACCGGCGATTAACGGTGTGAATTCTCAGATCGCCTTCCTGCATTCCATGACCGCCAGCTACACGCGGTTGTTGGATGGATCGCAGCCTTTTGAAATCACAAACAGTGGCAACGCCGCGGCGATGTATGAATTGAACCATGTCCCTGCAACGGGCGCGTGGGTTGTGGATGCGCGATTCAGTGACCGAGCCACGTTGGTCGGCACGGAAACGCAGGTCCAAAACGATGGGTCGCTGCTCCTGCGCTTCATGGCGCCGGCGGGTGGAACCGGCAAATTTGTCGTGACGCCAGTGGGTCAGGAAAATCATCCGGTCAGTGTGAATACGCGCTTGGTTAAGCCGCTGAAGCTGGCGGGCACGTACTTGGCAACGGGGCCGTCGCAGTTTACTGCGGGCGTGCAACCGTTGCTGGTGAAGCGCAGCCGTGAAGGCATCCGTGGCTCATTTGTGGATCAGGAACAGTTGTTCGACTACTACAACTACGGTCGCTTCGGCCCGGCGGGTATTCGCAATGCGGTTGCCTCGGCCCGCCCGAGTTACTTGTTGCTGGTCGGTCGCACGACATACGATTACCTGAACTACGAAGGTGCGAATGTGGATCCGTTGTGTCCTGCGTTCCTGATCACGACGAACTTCTGGGCGCAGACCACCTCAGACAGCGCGTTCGGAGATTTGGGTCGTGGTTATCCGGAAGTGGCCGTGGGCCGTCTGCCGGTGAACAATACGACTGAATTGGCGGGTGCGATCAGCCGAATCGTCAACTACAGAGGACCGCAGGCGTCGGGAGTCCGCTTGCATGCGGTAGCCGATCAGGCTGATCCGAACACGGCTGATTTCGGTGCACAGTTGGACGCAACGGTGAAGGCCAGCCAGCCTGACCTGACGTGGCAGGAGAATTACAAGGGCCGGACGTATCAGACGTCGCCGGAAGTCACGGCTGCGATGAAGACGGCGGCGAACGGCGGTGCGGACTGGTTGATGTACTCGGGCCACGGCAACGCTGCGCGGCTAGGTGCGGTTGATCCGCGCATTCTCGATGTAGCCGGTGTGCAGGAATGGACCGGCAACACGGTATTCTTGCAGGCGACGTGTACTGCGAACTGGATGGCGAAGAATGTCAACGATTACAAGAGCATCGCGATCCAGGCACTGACGCAGCCTCAAGGTGGAATTTCGGCGAGCATTGGAACTTCGACCTACATGAATTCCGATGTTGCGACGATGTTTATGAGTCAGTTGTTGAAGAATGCCGGTTCGCCGACCGCGCGCTGGGGTACTGCGTTGTTGCGAACGCAACAGTGGGCCGGTAGTCAAAAGGGTAATGCGTTCTACGGAGACATCATGAAGACAGAACAATTGTTCGGTGATCCGGCGATGCCGATCTATTCTCCGGGACACGCGCCGTCGACGTCGGGTACTCCGCAGCCTGGAGCGACGACGGTGGCTCCTGCAACAGGAACGTTCTAACAGACCGTTGAACATCAACGCCTCTTCGTTCTCTTGAAAAAGAGAACGAGGGGAAAGCAACGGTCCGTTGTGCAACGGACTGATACGCGACTGACTGGCTATTGACTAACGATTAAAATGAGGAATGACACCATGTGTTGGACTCGAAGCGAGAATGTGGTTTGGGAAGAATTGGACGGGTGTGCACTTTTGGTTGATGTAAAGAGCGGAGCCCGCTGGCGCTTGAATGCCGCCGCCTCCCGCGCATGGAAACTGTGCGACGGAACGCGCACGTTGTCTGAGATTTCGAAAGCGTTGCGCCAGTCCCACGCGAGCTTGGCTGACTTGTGCTACCAATTTACTGCGCTGGGATTGCTGCGCGTTGAAGCGATTCCTGCTGGCGCGATGACGATGGCGCGTTCAACTGAAAATAGTCCGTTCAGTTTTCAGGCTCTTGGTCTCGGAGCGGGATCCCGACGCCGACCGTCACCGCGTGGCAACAGCGGCCCCGGTTGATTCGTGTGTGCACTTTGTTTTGCCGGTACGATGTCATCAATTTCGAGCGATTGCCGCGTCCAATTGGATGCGGCATTTTCAATTATGCCCACGCAGAGCGACACCTTTTTAGATATTCAACTGCATAATTCTCGCGGGATGCCAGAATAGAATACTTCACGCATGAATGTACCCGCAAGATTCGAACCAGCCCAGGGCGTCGGACGCAGTGACTGTTTTCAAGGCGGCGCCTATGGCCTCCCACAACGTTTCTTTCGTGCGGGCTTTGACCTTGCGTAAGTAAGATTTGATTTTCGACCACATCTTTTCAATCGGATTGAAGTCTGGACTGTAAGGCGGTAGAAATCGCGCTTCTGCACCGCTGGCTGTGATCGCATCAATAATCACAGGCATTTTGTGTGCCGCCAGATTGTCCATCACGACGATGAAGGAGCACACCAAGATTTATTCGCAGCCGGGCAAATGCGACATTTGCAAGATGGAGTTGGTCGAAGTGAAAGATGGCAAAGTCGAGCATGCGGATCACTCCTCGAAACACGGCGGTACGCTTTTCATGGCGTCGGACAATTGGACGCATTTGGAATGAACGCTTGCCAGCCCCACGGAGTTTCGCGTCTACATGTACGACAACTTCACCAAGGATGTTTCGGCAAAGGGACTCAAAGTCCCGAGGACTCTTTACGTTCACAATCAAAACCGGAAGACGAATAGCCCGCCGTCCTCTTTCGCATCAGTTAGAACGACCGGTAAGACATGCTCCTTCAAGTCAAAGCCATCGGTTTTTTCCTTGTAGGCGTCGTCCTCGTTCATTGTAAAGATGTGTTGGAAGCCCAGTTCCTCTGCGGTTTCCGCACCAACCTTTAACGCACTAATGACTTGGCGACCGTCAACTCCATCGAACAGGTGACTGTCGTGAACCAGAAAACCGGGGCCAATGCCTCGCTTGGCGCCGAGACTTGTTCCCGATCAGGTCAAACGAATGTTGAATCCTGATGGGTAAATTAGGTTTCCATCGGCACCCGCTTTGCGACCTCACTCGCAGTTCTTGCGGTATGATGTGGTCCTGTTGCAGGGCACGTGCATGGCGAATTCGATCGTCAAAGATCTTACGGACTATCAGAGCATTGCGATCAAAGCGCTGTAGCAACCGCAGGGGGCATCGCGCTGTCGATAGGCAACACAACCTTCTGCACCGCCGCGCCCGCCGTTGATATCCTTACGAATCTGCTGAAAAACACATCCAAACAAAAACCAGCGAAGCAAACCAACCGCTTGGGAGACGTACAGCTTCAGGCCTTGAAATATTCATCTGGACGGGGACAGGCCGCTCCTGACCCGGACGCGCAATGGTACCGCGATCTGACACAAACGGAATGTTTGCTGGGAGACCCGGCGCTTCCCCTTCGCGACAAGATCGGGGCGAAAAAGACCATGGCTGAAAATCCCGGCAAATTCTGACGACATGAATCTGTGCCCGGAATAATTGAGATGGCCATTGCGTGCCAGCAACAGACGCGCGAACTTCCCATTTCGAGGTTCGATTTATCGCCTCCGAACCCGGCTTTCAATTTATTGCCCGGCTTCATTCGAGCCCAATAGAAGCTTTTGACAGGACTGTCCTGTTCCTAGAACTTGTCCGTCGACTTGCTCCGAACCCCGGTGCCGCTCTGAGCCCGAATGTTCAATGCTGGGTCTCCCAACAGGCATTCGGTCTTGCCCAAGTCAGAGTACCAAGGCCTGCTGGTTGGGGCCGCCAGCAGACTTTGCTGAACCGCATACTGCTGCGCTTTCATCAACGCATCGCCCCAGCGCAGTTTTGGCGAGTTCGCCTGCAAAAGCAAATTCTGCATGAAATCCAGTGCCGGGGCGGCCGTGCAATACGTCGTCGTCGCGATCGACGCCGCGATCCCACCTTGACGCTGCGTCAACGCCCGGATGGCAATGTTCTGATCATTCAACTGATTTTTGGCGAACCCATTCGCCGTGCAAGTGCTCTGGAGAAATACCACGTTTCCGGACCAACTTTGAACTGAATTCGTATCGAGTATGTAGGGTGCCGATTTGCCCAGTTGCATCGAATTTCCATGCCCCAGGTACACAATCAAATCGGCTCCACCGTTCGCCGTCCTTGTTAGCGTCGCATTGACCGCCGCCTGATCGTTGTTCGCGGGCGTCTTTAAATAATTCTTGCTCCATTCAATGCTGTTGACTGTCTGCGCAAAGGCATCGGCCAAGACCGGGAAATCACCGGAGTCGGCGTCGTGTTCGTCAGAAACGAGATGACCACGCCACACCGATTCACCAGCGCCCTTGTAGTCGAGCGTTCGTTGAACTAACACGGCCAGTTCATCGACCGTGCCCACCGGGAAGCGACCCACTGCGGTCTCGGGATATCCTTTGCCCCAGTCTCCAAACAACGCGTCGCTGGCGGCTTGGCTCCAGAAGCTGGTTGAGACCAGGAATGTGGGGCAAAGCGGGTCAACATGGTTGCCGGAATAGTTGTGGTAGTCGGCGGTTGTCCGCCCGGCCAACAAGAGGTAGCCCGGATGCAAAGCGCGCACTACTTTTTGAATCGGAATGGGCCCGTATCTCCCGTAACCGTAATAATCAAAAATATCCTCCTGATCGACAAACGCGCTCTGAAGACCATCTTTGATGCGCGCCGCAATAAGAGGCTCCAGAGCCGTCGCAAATTTGGCCGGACCGACAGCCAGATACGCCGTTTTTGTTGGAACCGGTTTGAGTATCCGCCGCGTCACTGAAACGGGCGCGATTTCAGATCCCGCTGGCACAATCAGGTATTTTACCGTTCCGCCGGACGCGGCGTTGAACCGGGCTTTATATGTCCCGTCGTTTTGGAGTTGAGTCTGATAAGGAATAAGGAGCGGTTGGTCCGGCGTCCTATTGTCGACAATCCAAACACGTGAAGCAGGCAATCCCGAAACTTCGTACAGTTGTGACGAAGCCGACGTTGGCGTGATTTCAAGCAGCGTGGCCGCACGTAACGTGCGGTCGTATTGCAACGTGATGGCATGAACCAGCACCACTTGCGTGGTGACGTTGGCGATCGAAGGAGTCACGAATTCAATGACATTGTCGCCGTCTTTCAGGATGCCGTCGGCGATGTTGAATGACAGCGCCAAAGCCATACCGCCACCGCTCCACGAGGCACCCCCCACGGGCACGCTGTTGACAAAGGCCTGGATGTTGTGATCGGGCGAAGCCGCGCCGCCGTTCGACAAACTCCACACGTTGATAACCATCGTCGCCGCGCTCCCAACCGCGCCCGGCGCGGCGACCGAGAACCGATTGGCTACACCCTCTGTCAGGTACTGATTGGAGAACCAAGGCGGATAGCTGAAGGGTCGTAGCGCCCAGTCAAAATACACGTCGTGGTACTCCGACGTAACAGACGCGCGCGTGGTTGAAACCGGCACCGTTGGATTGTCGAACAGGCCGGCTGCCGTGGATGTCTTAACAACCGGAGTGGCCTTGTTGGATCGCGTCAGGAAAATTGCGTCTTTATCCGTATACTCGTCAGAATATCCCGGCGCGTACAGGAACAGTGCATCGTTGGTGATGGCCAGCGCGGTCAGCGTCCTGCCCTCGCGAGTGGCAGTCAATTTGCCGACCACGAATCCCGGCGGCAATGAACTTTGCGGCACCCTCAACACTCCAGCGTTTTGATACACTACCTTGGCCGTCTCGCCAGTCGTCGTGCTTGCGGCGGATCTGACCGAACTCAACATGCGAGGCGCGTCATTCAAACCGGTGGCGGTATCATCCGAAGCGTTTCGATTCGACGCCCCGGAGATGCCTAGTTTTTCCAACAACGATACATCGGTGTTGCTGTCAACTCTGACGATTCGCGCGGCCAGCGCCTGCTGCTTTGATAGACTTCGTTGCAGGTTGGGTTCGTCCTTCGGATTGTCCGCTGTTTGCGACAATGCCCGTTCGGCGTCGACAAACGCACGCGTCAAATCCGCTGCGCGCGTGACCGACTTCTCGGTTTGCACGCTGGCAAGAGCAGCAGCCAATTCGTCGTCGTGAAGAGCTGAAGGCGCACTGGCCCAATCTACGGGATGAGTCGTTGAGAAATATTCCCCCATGCCCTTCATATCGACGCATTCCAATCGATATTCGGATGCTTCATTTCCGTCCCAGTCGTACAGGCGATAGGTCTTTGGGTCGGAGTGCGTGATTCGTCCGGGGATAAGGGCCGGGTTGATCTTCTTCCACTGATTTGATGGGACGCCGGTGTCTCTCCGCCAGACGTTAAATCCGGCGTTTTCGTGTTCGGAAGTCAATGTCCAATCCAGGAATATTCCCGCACCAGCCATTTTCGCGTTGAAGTTGACGACGCGCGCCAGCATGACGCTGTTGTTGAAGCGCACGAAGATGCGGTTGTAGCTGTTGGGAGCAATGGGCGGATTCGGTGCCTGGTTGGGGAGCTGCGACGCGACGATATTGGCCGTATCGCCGGAGTTCGGCGTGAAGTTCTTGTTCACATACAATACCGTCAAGTTTGTCGAGCCGCCGCTGAACGCGACCTGCAGGTTTCCAAATCCGGAGGAGTAGGTATTGTTCACCATGTCGCCACCGTGAACGATCTCCACGTCCAAGTTGCTGACGACGACGACGCCCGTTGGAATCTGCACCCGCAGGTTGAGCGTGGAAGTCGCGTCCGCCTTGAACGCGTTTAGGGCGGCGGAGGTGATGGTCAGGTTGTCCGCTTCTACGTGCGTGGCGTCGGTCAACCAGACGCGAGCCGCCAGTGTTCCAGCATTCGCGGAAAAGTCCGCGCCGCCCACGCTCAGAGTTCCTTTGGGCGCGGTGTTCAAAACGCTCGATACGTCGCCGGGGAAAAGCAATCCCCGCACCGAAACCAATCCGGGAAGCGTTCCAGTTCCGCGCAGAGTACCCGCAGGATAGACCGTCACGCCCGCCGCGTTGACCGGACTGTTCACGCCCAGCGTTCCACCGGTAATGTAGATGGATCCTACGCTGAAGCCGGCACCGCTTCCGGTGATCGAGTAGGTGCTCATGTTGTTCTTTACCAGATTCTTGTACTCCACACCGCCGCCCGTGTAATTGGTCAGAGCGCCGCTTAAGGTGACGATCCCGGTTCCGTCGCCCGCCAGGTTCATCGTATCGCGCACATATACGGGTGCGGAAATAGTGACCGATCCGCTTCCAAGTTGAAGGATGCTGGGTTGCGCGATGCCATTGTATTGATAACCGGCGGTCCCGGCGAACTGCAGTTGAGTGCCGGAAATAACGTTTCCATTAATGCCGCTTGATAATTCAAGCACGTTAATTGGAGTGGAGTTAGGCGCATCGTTGTTGGCCGTGTATGGCGCGGCTCCAACAGCGGGAAAGCGAAGCACCTGCGATACGTGGGAGTCGTATACTCCGTCCGTCGAAATGGGCGAGAATGCGCCCAAGCCAGCGTCCGTGTTCCAATTGGCCGCGGTGCTCCAATTCGAAACGCCGGTGCCGGTCCACGTAGGCGGAACGTAATAATACGCACTCAATGGGATTTGAGTCGTGGGTGGACCCGCGTGCGGTGTTGCGGTATCGAGCGCGATCGCAGGAACGGCGTCCGCGCTGCCCCAGCCCAAGTAATTTACGAAATCGTTACCGCCCTGTCCAAACTGCACCGTGTACTTGTGCAGACCCGCTTTCAACTTGATAGGCCGGGTGGTGCGACAGGTGACTCCCTGCGCGAAGTTGTTGTCCACAACCAGTGTGCCGCCAATGTACATGCGCGAAGCGTCGTCGGACGCCGTGTAAAAATTATACGTCCCGTCCGAGGGTATCTGGAGGAAGCCAGTGTGTTGCAAACTGAATCCATCGGTTCCTGTCAGCGGGTAGGCAACGGTCGTTTGAGTCAGGTAAGCCGCGCTAGACGCCACACCGGAGCGGAAAGGTATATACCCGGGGAAATTCGGCAGCACCGGGCCGCCGGGAGCCAACCCGGATACGCCGCTGGTGTAGAACCGGAAGAAGGATCCCGGCACGGCATTGGCGGGATTGTCGGCCGGGCGGGCAATGTTTCCATCAAATGTAAACGGCGTCGAATCGGCAGATCCATTGGGGTTGACGACCACGATGTTGGAAGTTCCCGGCGCGCCTCCGGGGCTTTGAAATGTGAGCGACATGGGGCTCGTGACAGTGACTCCCGTGGCAGGTGCTGCATCAATGTAGACCGACGCTCCCGGCGCGAATCCCGAACCGGATAAAGTGACCGGCGTATTCAGTCCGACCCCACCCGTGTTAGGGCTCGCGACCGTAATGACTGGAGGGGCATCGACGAACAACGCACTGTCCGGAATGACCGCCAAAGCGTTCGATGTGTCCGGTCCCAGAATATGCGCCGAAAACCCGTAACTGCCCGTGCCTTGACCGTAGAGTATCGTGAATTGGTGCAGCCCTGCAGCAAGGTAGATTTGCCCACTGCGTTCCACGACGCCCTGAGCGAAATTGTTGTTGACGATCAGCGAAGTTGTCGCGGGCGTATTGCCAAAATAGAAAATCGAGGCGTCATCGGAGGCCGTATACAACGTATAGGCACCGGGTGTAACGATCTTCAGATAACCGGATATCTTCGCGTAGTAGTTGGTGGAGTTTGCAGCCGTCAGACTCAGGATAGTGCCCGGTGCCGGACTTGCCGCCGGACCGACCATTGCGTTCGTTTTGACAATCTTCCCCTGATACGGCGGCAGTGCGTCAAACGTGCCGGGTCCCGTCGTTGAAATGGTGGGCAGGCCGTTGTAGTAAAATTTCGCACAGACGCCCTGCGTCTTTCCGGTGGCATCCGCAAATTCCGGTGGGCGGGCAATGTAGCTATAACCGCCTGGTGTCGTGACGATATTCGGCGTTGCGGCACCGTCGCTGACCACCACGTCTACCGCGCCAAGCGCCGCGTTCGTGCTGGGGGGGACGGTGCACGTCAAGGTCGTCGCGCTGGAAACCAGTACGTTCGTCGCCAGGTTGGCGCCGAATTTCACCGTTGTCGTTGATCCAAAGCCCGTGCCTGTAATCGTGACCGTATTGCCGCCAATAGTCACACCCTGTTTCGGAACAAGGGTGTTGCCGGCCGACAGGCTGTCGATCCAAAGGCCGATCGTCGCGACGGCACTGGTGTCGATCAGGTTGTGGCCCAGCGGCGGCATCTTGGTGACGCTCAATACATTCGGGCGCTGATACAGGAGCGAGCGTGAACGGTCCTTGGGCACAACGACCTTTGCGCCAGTGATTCCCAAGTTGTTCAGCACCGGCCCATAAATGATATTCTGGCTGGCTAGAGGCGTATCGTAACGCGTGTCAAAGGCGGCATTGGTACCGCCGGGGCGGTGACAGAAGGAGCAATTCGCGTCAATGTAGGACCGGGCGCGGACGTCGATCGCGGCACTGGTGTCGGTCACATGGACGACTTTTGTGTATCCGGCTATCGCCGTTTCCTGTAGCACCGGATTAAACATGCCGACATGGTTCAACGCCCGCAGTTGGTTATCCGTTACTCCGTTGGGATAGGTATAAAGGCCATTGAGTTGCCTCGTCTTGAGACCCAGCACTCCACCGGAGGGGATGCTGTGGCAGGTCAGACATTCCAGGCGGCTGGGGTAATGCCAAACCTGCTGTCGCGTTCCGGTTGCAGTCTTGATGGTGATGGTCTGGTCCTCGCCAGCGGTCGGTTCGAGGTCGGCGTCGGAGTTGTCCGCCCGCCACTTGTAGGTGACGCCGTATACGTTGCCGTCGGAACTTCGCACCAGCAGGCGCGTTTCGATGCGTTTTTTGACGTTGGGGTTTGTATCGTCGACCGCCAGGTCAAAGTGCTTGACGAAGACCGACCCGTTTGGAAATGTCCATTCGCCAGTGGGCGCAAAGCCGATTTGCTGGCTAGGCGTGGCCGCTCCACCGGAGTAGGGAATGGACATCCAGCGCGATTTTTGTGCGCTGTCCGACCAGAGCGGCGAATTGACACCGTAACGAATCAGACCCGATGCCGGAGCCATGGTTGACACCGAAGAGAATGCTCCAGTGACCGAGAGCGTTGCCGGAAGTGTGCCGGTGGCGAGAGGCGGCAATTTGTTGTTCAGATACGGACCAACCGGGTTGCGCAATGTCAATCCGTACGTTGCATTGCCGGCGTTGACGGTAATGTTGACCGCCGCCGAGGTCGTGGTGAAACCATTGTTGTCGGTTGCTTTGGCCGTCAAAGCATACGTTCCAGCCGCGACGTTTGTGGCGGTAATCGCGTACGGCGCGCTTGTTGCCGTTCCTGAAGCGGTGCCATTTAAAAAGAAATCAACTTTGGCGATCGATGCGCCGGTTGCGGCGGCTGCAGTTGCATTGATGGATAGGACTGCCGGCGCGACAAACGTTGCACCCGCCACAGGCGCAGTAATGGACACAGTTGGCGGCGCAACCTGGAACGCAAACGTCTTCTGCGAGTTCGCGGCAATGGCGTTGGGGATCGGGGCTTTGTCTTTTACGTTGTTCACCGTCAACGTGTAGGTAAGGCCCGCGCTCAGCGTGGATGTGGTCAACGTCACCGTGACTTGATCCGCAGCCAATGCGGCGCTGGAGATCGTCACGTTTCGATCAAGCTTATAATTGGCAGCGTTCGTCGCTGAAACCGGATCCATGAACTCCGAGAAAACGACAGTGACTTTCGTATTGCTGTTGACCGCGTTGACGCTTGCGATAGTGGGCGGCGTGACATCCACAAACGGACCATAAACCACAAGCTGGCTGGCGCTGGAAGGGTTCCCCGATGACGGCACATAGACCCTGCCGTTGGCGACAGTGGGTGTGTTGTACTTGGCGAAACCGCCCAGCGTGTCGCGGCCATTGCCTGCAATTCCGCTGTTGTAAACGAGCTGCATGTTCTCGGCGTTGAACGCATGCAGGGTTCCGGCGTAAGGAACGGTTTGGTGAACCACGTCGCCACCGGTTCCACCGATCGCCCAAATGATTCCACTGCCAGCCTTGTTGCCGTTGCTGGACACCGTCAGTTGATGCATCTGAAAACCGTAAGGCGTTTGCCCGTCCTGCGTCAACTGCACATACCCTTTGACTGAATCCACTGCCACGCGGAAGGACAATATTCCGCCTGAATTTTCATTCTGCACGTAAACATGTGCCCCGTTCGGGCCGTTCCAATAAACCGGTGTGCTCTTGTTGGAGCCGATGGCGATTTTCTGAAGGATTCGCGCGTCGTTGTCGGCGAGGTAATGAGTCATGTTGTCGCGGTCGATGACGTAGAGTTGCCCGTTCTTGCCCGCGCAGACCATGACGTGTGGTTTTGTCCCCGGCTGGTCCGGAAGCAGCACGTGGCCGCCACCGCCAAAGTCCGAATCGGTCGCGTCGATGCTGTCCACATCAGACGGTGTGAAATAATCGGCGACGGCCAAACCGGTCGGACCGAATTTCAGCGCGGTTTCAGAATAATTGCCCGTCAAGACTCCAAGACGCCCGGCACCTTGGGAGCCGTTGCCTGTTATAAGGTAGATATTGCCCAACGCATCAGCCGCCGCGCCACAGCCGCTCTGCCAAATCCCGGAACCGGCGGCAGTGACGTTCGCCGGGTTGGCATTGAATACGTTCTGTTGGACCAGTGTCGCAGCGTTATACCTCATGGTCCAGCCCCAATAGGGCGGCAAATCGCCGAACGAGGCGAAACTGACGTAGATTGAACCGTTGGCCTGCAACAGCGCCGGACGCTGCCCTTGGCGAAAGGAATTGAAGACCGCGCTCGACCCGCTGACCGGGGGCGCGGTGACAACGACCGGCCCGCCAAACTTCTCATTTCCGGTGGCCAAGTCCAGCGCGTGGACGCGGTGCGCGTAGGTGTTCGTGCCATCCTTGGTCATCGCGACCAGATAAAGGGTGTTCGTGCCCTTGTCGATTGTCGGAGTCGAGACGATTCCTATCTCCGGGTACATGTTCTGATCGCCATTGGTATAAACTTCAGCGAAGGGAACGGCGGCACCCATGCTCTTCTGCCAGTAAGCAGCTTGATTCGGGTTGTCGGCATCGAAGGCGTAAACGGAGTTATGCATCGTTGCCACGAAGACAATATTACGCGTTCCGCCGCCGATCGTTACCCCGGATACGTACAAAGGCTGCGCATAAATGAAACCATCCACCGGGCGGGTGTAGAGTTTGCCGAATTGAGCGAAATTGATATTCGCCGGGGTCAAAATGGTTTCAGTGGTGTTGGAACCCGTTCGCAGCGTGTCGTTGTGGAACGTCAGGATATCAACCGCCGAAGCGCACGACGCCAGCGTTATGACGGCATGCAGCAGGAAGCCCCATCGTGCGGTGCGTAACAACATGAACAAACCCTTGTCATGCGGATTGGGCGTGCCTTCGCCCAAAATTTCCAAAGCAATCAATCGTGCGAAGCAGTATAGCAAACTGACCGCGAAATTCCTCATTTTTCATTGCAAAATGAGGAACTCTTTGTTGGTAGGTCTTCAATTCGCTTGACAATCAAGCACCAACCAGCAAGGACCCGAGTACTGGTCACATTATTTAGCCTTGGCGGTGAGGGCATCCTGCGCACGCACGGCGAAGCCAAAGCAGTAGCACGGGTGATCAATCGGGCGCCTGACCAGGGCGTGAATTACGGTGACACTGCTCCCGCCTATGCCAGCAGCATGGACTATTACGGTGCTGCTCTGGGCGAGCGCCGTAAAGAAATATTCCAGGCATCAAAGACCCACATCCGTACACGCGACGGTTCATTGAAACTGCTCGACGACAGTCTGAAGCGGTTGCGAACGGATCATCTCGATCTATGGCAACTTCACGATCTGCGAAGCTATGACACCTCAAAGAAATCTTCGGAAAGGGCGGCGCGCTCGAAGCTCTTGTCCAGGCGCGCGCTGAAGGCAGAGTTCGTTTTCTCGGACTCACGGGCCACCATGATCCTCAGATTCTGTTGGAGGCTATGTCGCGGTTTGCGTTCGACACGGTGCTGGTTGCATTGAACGCCGCGCGACATTTTCAGTGGTTACAACGCAATTGGGCGTCGTCATCAGTGCGCCGTCGGTGACCGCTTCGAAAACCGGACCGGTGAATTATACACTCACGTACAGTGGCCCCAGTGGATTTACGACGGCGGGTGCTGCCAGTATCCAGAACGCGATTTCGCTCAATGCGTCCGTCAATGCGAACGCTGATATTCAAGTTTCGCAACTAGACAACGCGCATTACACCGTGACGCTGATCAATATCACGGGCGCCGGTACATTGGGCATTTCGTTGGCCGCGGGAACAGCATCCGATGGCGGCGGGAATGTCGCTGACGCCGCAGGCCCCAGCGCCACGTTCCTGGTGGACTTGCCGCCGTCTGCAAGTGTGTTGTTGAATACGAACGTGCCGAATTCCAATGATATTCTGACGGCAACAGTGACGCCAAGCGATCCGGACAACGATCCCGTCGTATTGACCTATGTTTGGAAGGTGAATGGCGTAACCAAGCGCACCGTGACGAAGACGGCGAGTGTCACGGACGTGTTCGATTTGAGTATCACCGGCAATGGCACTAAATTCGATACGATTACTGTCGAAGTGACACCCAACGACGGCACCATCGATGGCGTCATTGCGAGCGCGGCAGCGACAGTGGGGAACACCACGCCTGCGGTGACCGGCGTCCAGTTTACCATTGTGAAACACGCGCCGGCTAGTGGTAACCCGAGCGAGGCGCTATTGCTTCAATCGGATGACACGCTTGTCGCGACGGTTGCGGCCAGTGATGCTGACGGCGATGCCGTGTTGCTCAATTATGTTTGGAAAGTGAATGGTGCCATCAAAAAGCGCAACTTGTCGACGTACACGTTGACGGACAGTTTCGATGCGAGCGTCGCTGGAAACGGCGATGCGGGCGACGTGATCACGCTGGAAGTTACGCCAAACGACACGGTGGCCGTGGGTATTACATTTACGTCGAACGCCACGATTGCGGCTCCGACATTCTCAAGCAGTCCGTCATTTTCAGCAGGAACCACTGTCGCAGGATTGATTGTGACGTTTTCAGCTTCCGCAAATCCATCGGATTCGATCATGTCGTGGAATTTCGGTGACGGCAGCTCTGACGTTTCCGGGACGGCGGTGCAGCACATTTACTCCGCAGCAGGAAGTTATACTGTGACAGTCAGTCTCGAAGATCCGCAGTCGCACGTGAAAACGACTACGACCCTCACCGTGACGGTCAGCAGCGGCAACGCATTACCGAATACTATCGCCGTGCGTGTGACAAGTGGCCAAGTCAAGTTAGGCGGAGCCACGGATTCGATCGTTTTCAAAGCCGCGATCCCCTTCCCGATGGGCGGCAACCTGACGACACTGCCGATGACCGTTACCATCGGCGGTATCACTCAAACATTCAATTTCGATAATAAAGGTGTGGCGGTGAATGCTCCGGCCTCCAAGGCGAAGTTGACTGTAAAAAGCAAAAGTGACGTCATATCCGACCAATTGGCGGCGCTTCAAGTCACGCTCAGCGGCACGGGTTTCAAAAATCTGATCGGTCAGGGAGTGGCGTTAGACAGCAACGGTCTGCCAACCCGAATCGGAATCGTGTTTGGGTTCAATGCTAAAACGTTCAGTTACGTCGACGTTGTCACATTCAAGACGTCAAGCAAAACGATATCGGGAAAGTTTGGACTGAAATAAACGGTTGTGAAGAGTGCGTCCAACAGAGGATCGTGTGATCGCGATTCGCAAAGAAGGGCGCGACAAATTCGCGGCGACCCTTGCTTGCGGCGGGATGCGCGGTACTTCGAAAAACTTGCTTGGCGTAGTCTCCAAATACGCCGCGCGAATTTTTCTCGTCCCGCTTGCCCGGTGCGGCGCATCTTGGCGCGGGGGGGGTTGTCCGTTGCTCTAAATTTATTCACAAACTTTGCATCGCCACAGGAGCCGCATCGTTGCTTCGGTGTAGTGAGTTAGGAAGAAGTAAAACACGGTTCAGGATTTGACGCCAGAGAAACTATGAAGCCATTGAGTCCATTCATTCACATGTTCATCGCCGCGAGCTTGGGCATGGCGGTTGCCGTCCATGGAGCGGAACCGTTTGAGACGTTTCTTCAGGCGCATTGCAACCGCTGTCATGGGCCGGAGAAGCAGAAGGGTGATCTGCGGCTCGACCAGCTCTCGCGCGATTTCAAGCTGGGCGCGGACAGTCATCATTGGGCGGAGGCGATCGAAAAGGTTAATTCCGGCGAGATGCCTCCGGCGAAAGAAGTGAAGCGACCGACGCAGGCGGAGATCACGGCGTTCGTCACCGATCTCGACGCGAAACTTAAAGAAGGCCGCGCGGCGCGAATGGCAGCCCGGCCATCCGTTTCGCATTATCGTCTGAGCCGAAAAGAGTATCAGAACACGGTCTACGATCTGCTTGGTGTGCGATACGATCCGACCAAGCCTGGCGAGTTGAACGCGGACACCTTGTGGCACGGTTACGAGCGCATTGGTTCGGAGCTCACGCTTTCACCGTCGCACGTTGATCGTTATTACCGTGCTGCGGAACGGGTTCTCGATCGTGCTTTCCCTGTGATCCCCAACGAAACACGCAAGGTCAAAAAGACCGCTACCGATTTGCGTTACAACGGCGGGAAGGCGCAGCAGGATGCGCTGGATCGCTTTGGCATTAAGCGACCTCTGCGTCACCTACTCTTTCCGGGGCATGTCACGAATGCGTTCTCGCCCAACTGGCTCGGAAAGACGGGTCCGGAGCACAGCGGGCTCTACCGCTTGCGCCTCCAAGCCAGTGGCATCCGCCCGATTGGCGGCCAGCCCGCGCACTTGAGTATTGGCAAAGTAACGGGTGAGGAGACCGTCGAGGGTCTCATTGAGTTTGACATCACGGCGCCGGAGGACAAACCGCAGGTTTTTGAGTTCGCGGTTTTTCTCGAGATGCCCATGTCGCTGGAATTCTGCGTGGTGGCGACGGATGTGGTTGACCGGCGACAAGGCGCAGCCTTCCGAGGTGCGCTCTCCGGCGGCGGTTATATTTTCACGCACAGCAGCGAGACGATGCTCCTGAATCCGAACGCCCCGCAGATGTTCGATGACAAAGGCCATAGCCTTTTCTCTATCGTGCTCCTCGATTGGATCGAATGGGAAGGGCCGCTGGTCACGGAGGCGGAATTGTCCCGGCGAAAGGGGCTTGTGCCGCCGGATGACGCGACACCCGAAATCGTCGCGGAGCATCTGCAGCGCTTGGCTGAACGAGCGTGGCGGCGACCTGTTGGAAAAGAAGAGTTGGCGCAGTATCTGCAATCCTACAATGCTGAGCGCAAGGCCGGCGAGAAGATGGCCGACGCCTACCGCGTGGCGATGCAGGGTGTGCTGACCTCTCGACATTTCATCTATCTCGTCGAGGGCGATGCGGTACCTCGCGAACGATTGACGGACTACGAACTCGCTTCGAGGCTTTCGTATTTCCTGTGGAGTTCGATGCCCGACGACGGCTTGTTCACTGCGGCCAAAAGTGGCACGCTTAAAGGTGACGGCTTAAAGAAGGAAGTGGACCGTCTTTTGGCGGACAGTAAAACGAAACACTTCATTGACGACTTCGCGCGGCAGTGGCTCCAACTGCATCGCGTCGGCATGTTCCCGCCAGATAAGAAGCTTTACCCCGGCTACGACGCGTGGCTCGAAGCGAGTATGCGCAACGAGCCCATTGAGTATTTCCGCGAGATGTTCACGAAGAACCTGCCGATCGATGGCCTCATCGATTCTGACTGGACCTTGGCCAACGCGCGACTGTGCGATTTCTACAAGCTTCCGGAGACGAAGGCCGGTGGCTTCGAGCGCGTGTCGCTCAAGCCCGAGGATCATCGCGGCGGTCTGCTGACGATGGGCGCGGTGCTTGGGCTGACCTCCGATGGCACTCGCCATCGTCCGGTTCATCGCGGTGTCTGGGTCAGCGAAACGATCTTCAATAAGACGCCGCCACCGCCACCGGCAAACGTCGCGGCCATTGAACCTCCTACGCCTGAAAGTCCCAAGGCAACGCTTCGCCAAAAAATCGAAGCGCACCGCAACAACCCGAATTGCGCGGCATGTCATGCGAAAATCGATCCCTTGGGACTCGCGTGGGATAATTACGATGCCATCGGGCAATGGCGCACACGTGAAAAAGTGGCAACGGGCCGCGGCGAGGACCCGTTGATCGATCCCTCCGGCGTGCTGCCCGACGGCAGTGCGTTCAAGGATTCAGTCCAGTTCAAACAATTACTGATCAAAGATCGCGAAAAGGTCGCGCGGGCGTTCATCGAACATCTTTGCACGTACACGCTGCGTCGAGTACTCACAGTCGATGATCAGGATGATCTCAAAGCCATTGAAGTTGAGGCGAAGAAAAATAATTACGGTATCAAGGACATTGTTCGCGCCGTGGCATTGTCCAATCTGATGAGCAAGCGTTAACAGCACGAGGAGATTCTCCGTGAGTAACTATCTATCGCAAGCCTGGCTGATGGACCGCCGACACGCCCTGCGCGCCATGGGCGGCCTAATAGCCTTACCCTTGCTTGAGTGCATGAATCCACTTTGGGCGGACGACAAGCCCGCCGCGACGCCCCGGCGCAGTGCCTTCATCTATCTCGCGAATGGCGTCCATTCGCTCAATTATCAGATCACCAAACCGGGCAAGGATTACGAATTTTCGCGCTCGCTTAAGCCTTTGGAAAAGCACCGCCAGAACATCACGCCTATCAGCGGCCTGCATAACCCGGGAGCCATCAGCCATCACCACAATTGTATCTCGGTCTGGCTGACCGCAGGCAAGCTTGGTCCGTCGGATCGCAACACCATTTCCGTCGATCAAAAGATGGCTGAAATCACCGCGAAGCACACGCGGTACCCGTCGATGGAAGTGGCTATCACGCAAGATTCTCTCGCTTGGACGGCGGATGGCGTGCGTTTGCCCGCGATGCGTCGGTGTAGTGAGATCTTTGCGTCTATGTTTGAAGAGCCGAAAGGCGGAAAGACGGCCCAACGGCGCGCCTTGCGCCGCAAAGGAAGCGTGCTGGACGCCAACCTTGAAGAAGTGCGTCGACTCGAGCAAAAAATGGGGACGGCGGACAAAGGACGCATGGAACAATATCTCACGTCGGTCCGAGAGACGGAGATTCGAACTAAGCGAGCCGACGAGTGGCTCGATACGCCGTTGCCCGCCGTCTCGGACGACGATCGCAAACGTACCAACCGCGACATCGCCAACACAAAAGCGGGCGACTATTTCCGCACGGTCTATGACCTCATCGTCCTCGCGTTTCAGACGGATGTGACACGCGTGGCTACGTTCAGTTTGGGCGGCGAAGGTGACGCCATCGCCATTCCCGAGATCGGCATCACCGAATCGCGCCATCAGCTCAGCCATCATGGCGGTGATGTGGGTTACATGGAAAAGCTTACGAATTACGACACCTTCGCCATTGAACAGTACAGCTACTTCCTGACGCGGCTCGCTGAGACCAAGGACCTTGGCGGCAAGCCGCTCCTGGACACCACAATGTCCCTCTTCGGCAGCGGCATGTCTTACGGCCACAGCCACGGCAACGCGAATCTTCCGCTGGTGCTTGCGGGTGGTTCAGGCATCGGCTTGAAGCACGGCAGCCATCTCGACTTCAACCAGGGCCACTTCAAAGGCTACGCGCTCGACAAACCCGGCGAGCACTATTCGCTCTGCAGTCGTCCCGCGAACTCAGACGCCCACATGAGCAACCTGCTGCTCCTGATGGCCCAGCGCATGGGCGTGGAGACCGACAGGTTTGGCGATAGCAATAAGGTGATCGACGTATGAACCGCTTCTCAAATCTCAACTGTCTCGCAGCCCTAGTCATCGGACTGGGCCTCGGCTTCTCCCAGCTTGCAAACGCCGCCAGCGCTATCACAACTGCCGATCAGCCATTCCGGCCCGAGACGGGTAAGTTTCCGCCTCTGGACAAGGCGCTGTCGTACCGGGGCGAGCTTGTGTTCGTCGACCATGTCAACCGCCGAGGCAGCGTCCGCGTGCCGGGAGCGGGTACGTATTTTCGCAACAACCCGCATCCCTTCGCGCTGCTGCCTTACGGCATCGTTCGTTATCACGGCGCACCTGCCGATCTTCGCGACATCCCACTCGGTACGTTGCTGCACATCAAAGCGTATCTCCCGCCGGACCCGAAGTTCTCTGCCGTGCCGGTATTGCCGGTCAACAATCGCGAGAAGACTGCCGGGTACAGCGGCGTCGGAATTGCGCCTGCCGAGAATCACGTCATTCTGCTCGAGGACGAGCCCAGCCATTGCCAGCGCGAAGGCCTGGTGTGGAAGCTCAAAGAAGTGGATGTCCAGAATCAAACCGGATTGATCCTCGCCTCGTGCGAACCGAAGCTTGGCGGAGATGGTAAAGCCGTTGATGAAAAGTTGACCTTCGACGCAGCCACTCGTGTCTGGCGCGGTCGTGAATGCCTCGGGATCGACGACCTGATTAAAGAAGGCGCATGGCCCGCCAGCGGAAAGAAATCCCTCGGAGGCCAAGCCGTCCTGCTGGGCATCGCCTGGAAGCCCACACCGGAAGGCGTCTTCACCCGCTTTCACATTTCGGATATCTGGCTCGACGACGCCGCGACGCAACGTGCCGCACAAAACCAGACCGAAACGCACAAAGCCTTCATCAAAAGCCGCTGGATGCCCGCCTGGATCGATGCCGTCGAGTACGGTAAGTTTGGCCGCGCGACGGTGACCGCGACGCTTTTTGGCGGCATGGATCCTTCTCTTTACGCCGATTTCAAAAAGGATGTACCCGGCCAGATGAATGCAGCCGAAAATACGCTGAAGCACGTGCATGGCGCCTACGGCCCCGCGCACATGGCCTCACGCGGCGTGATCCTCGACGTCACGAAGACACCCGGAGACGTCCCTCTGGGCAGCAGCGGCATCCAAATCCGTTTCGAGACCGATCTGATCATCGAAGCCATCCGCCCCGGTCGAGTCGTCCGCGTCCGCCCGACCAGTTGGCCCCTGATCAATCTGCCTCGCGAAGAATACCTTAACGACGGGGGCGTTAGTCTCGACGACCGCTTCCCGACCCCGGCTATTTTTCCTAAGTATTGATGTGGGATAAGAGATAGACACGCAGCTGTATTTGGTTACGTG
>Ga0194061_1000107_pt1 | contig 46274 bp, 36 predicted proteins | sample SepL2221m_MetaG_FD_163423 | JGI IMG/M metagenome (GOLD analysis project Ga0194061, IMG submission 163423) | Anoxic zone freshwater microbial communities from boreal shield lake in IISD Experimental Lakes Area, Ontario, Canada - Sep2016-L224-21m | ecosystem: Environmental > Aquatic > Freshwater >... | reverse complement strand
GGCAGACTAATTTCGAACTTTATCTCAGCAACCGCACCTATTACGATCATTCATTCAGCACACAAAGCTTCCACTCCTTAATTAGTTTAGATAGCCGCTTTGGCTGTGCGCGAGTCAATAATTGCAAATTTGATACATCGCACCACCAGCTGAAGCTGGTGGCAAGCAAAAGCAAAGGCAGTTTTTGGCTGTCATAATAGGACTACGAACTCTTATTTATCCTCTCCCTCAACTTTACAAACCTGCCTCAATTTCGTAAAACGCTCACATGGAAACTACTCAGAAGACGTCGGAGTCGTCCGAAAACTCGTCGCAGGACAGCGGACACTCCATGATCGGGTCCGCGTTTGTGGTTGGATTGATGACGCTCATCAGCCGCCTCACAGGCTTGTGGCGCTTTCGCGTCATGGGGCAATTCTTCGGCGCGTCGCAAGTCGCGGATGCGTTTAATTTCGCGTTCATTTTTCCGAACCTCACCCGCAGGCTTTTTGGCGAGGGGCTGCTGACGAGTGTCTTCGTGCCGGTCTTTTCGGATCGGTTGGCTAAAGGGCAGAAAGACGCAGCGAATCGTACGGCTTCGATTCTGCTCATTCGATTATTTTATTGGCTCAGCATCGCCTGTGTTGCATGTGTCGCGGTGTCGATGGGGATTCGAATAGCGCTCGGATCGACGTTGGGATTCACGCCGGACCAACTCTTGAAATTCAAACTCTTCGAAGCACTGCTGCCGTATTGCGTGCTCATTAATGTGGCCGCCGTGCTGATGGCGATTCTGAATTCTCTCGACCATTTCTGGATGCCAGCACTTGCGCCCGTGTTGTTGAATGTGCTGATCATCGCGGCATGTTATTTTGGATTGCCGATGTTCGGAACGGTTCCGGAGAATCAGATTTGGGCCGTCGCGATTGCGGTGCTAATTGGTGGCGCGTTGCAATTATTCGTCCAACTTCCGCCCGCGTTGTCGCTGGGATTTAAATTCACAGCCACGAACGACGCGAACGATCCGGGCTATCGCGAAGTCATGGCCAATTTCAAGCCCGTCGTGTTGATGGTCGGGGTGTTTCAAGCGAACGTGATGCTGGATAATCTGATTGCTCAATGGTTCATTAAAGGTGACGGCCCGGTGACGTACATGAACATGGGTACGAGCGTGTATCAAATGGCGTGGGCGATGATCGCGCTGGCGATTGGCGTTGCGGCGTTGCCCTTGTTGTCGCGGCATTGGGCGCAGGACAAAAAATCCGACTTCGAAACCACACTCACGACTGCGTTGCGATATGCCGTCTTCGCGTCGATTCCGTGCACCGTTGGAGCCCTGTTATTGTCCGACGACATCGTCCGTTTTTTGTATGGCACTGGCAAATTCCTTGCGCGCGACGGTGAGCCTGTTCACCGCACGAGCGGCGTTGTTTTTTATTCGTGTCTGGGACTCGTTTTTTATAGCGTGAATTCGATTCTCGTCCGCGCATTGTACGCGATGAAGGACATGCAGACGCCGACGCGGACGCTGTTTCATTCGGTGTTGTTGAACCTCGGATTGAATCTGTTCTTCGTGATCGCGGCACCGAAGATTGCGCTGGCGTTGCATGATACGGCTGAAGGCTGGGTCAAACTGTCACCGGACGACGGCCCGGCATCGCCGTTTAATGCCATGGTGCGGCTCTTCAAGATGGATGCGTACATGGCCGTTGGAGCCTTCGGAAATCTGCGCGAGAGCGGCATTATTCTGGCCAGCACGATCAGCACGGCGTGGCAGACGTGGGCGCTTTCGAAAGTGGTGCGCCAACGGTTGGGGCAATCAAGCGACTCGGCTTTTTCGAAAGACTTTACGATCAAAATCATCGGGACGACGCTCGCGTCGATGGTGCTGGGATTGGCGGTCTATCGGTATTACATGGCCAAGGACAAGGACGGCGAAACGCTCTTTGCGTTCGCATTCGGCGTCGCGGCGTTTTTGCTGCCGATGATCTTCATCGGACAGGATTTCTGTGCGAAGCGCTTTAACGCGATTCGAACGAAATTGGGGCTCGGAGAAAACGACCCGATTCCGAACGACTCGATCCCGAATTCGTTGCAGCTTCAATACGCACTTTTCACGTCGCTGGCCGCAGCGGCTGTGATGGGGATCATGGTTTGGGCCGTCCGCGACAGCGTCCCGCCAGCCGGTCGCAGCGCGATCCAAATCGCCCAACGCGCGCTCGCTCCGGTCGTCGCCGGCGTGATCGTCTATTGCATTGCGTCGAGTTCGCTAGTGTCGCGGGAATATGATGAACTGACGACGATGATACGGCTAAAATTCAGCAAAGAAAAGTAAGTACCGACGGAAAATACGCACAATGTGATTGTATGGGAGCGACAGTAGGCTCTTTTCGACATCGTTTATGATGAACTGGCCCTTCATATGCCTATTAGTTCTATGAAGTTCCGGATGTGGCGGGAATTGCGACATAATTTCTCTAAATTGTTGCAAAAAACGCCGGGGTGCGGGATATTTCATCATACGAGCAGGCATTGCGTCTGCGGTTGTTGGGGGACTGAAACTATGAAAACGTCACGCCTACCATTAATAGCGTCGATCCTCGGATGGACTGGGGTTCTCGTCGTGATCGTGATGCTGTCGAGCAACTCGTCGTCGCACAATGTCGTCAACGCTGAGCCTGACGTAAAAGGCACACCGACGTTCCAGATCAAAAACCCCATCGATAAATTCGTTCTCGCCAGACTCCAAAGTGAAAAGATTGATCCGTCTTTGTTGTGCAGCGACGAAGAATTCTTGCGCCGTGTTTATTTGGATATTTGCGGCTCGGTGCCTCCGCTTGCAGACGTCAAAGCCTACATGCTCGACCGCACTGGTGACCGCCGTATGAAACTCGTGGACCGATTGTTGAAGAGTGACCGGTACGCGGCGCATTGGTCGGTGATGTGGAGCGACTTGCTGCGCGAGCACACGCAGTCTCGTCCGCAGGAAGGAACTGAACGCGGGTCCTATCGCGAATGGATGCAGGAGTCGCTCACTAAAAACGTACCGTACGATGTCTTTGTCAAAACGATGATCGAAGCGGTCGGTGATGCTGAAGAAGATGGCTCGGTTAATTTTTATCTGCGAGATGCTGGCAACGGCATGCAGGTGGACAAAGCCGAAATTGTAAACAACGTCGCCACTGTTTTCATGGGAACGCGCATGGCGTGTGCGCAGTGCCATGACCACCCGTTCGACAAATGGACGCAGACTGATTTTCATTCATTGATGGCGTTCTTCGGTCGCACCAACGTGACGATTGATCCGTGGGCAACGCTAGTCAAGATCGAAAACAGCCGCCGACTTCCCACTGCTGCGAAGCCCATTTTGGAACCGCTCTTTAAGGAAGCGAAGGAGAAAGTCGCGGCTGAAAAAGCGAAGTTCAAAAAGGGCGTGGAACTCGCGGATGCGTCCGCTGGCGGCATGATGGGCATGGGCATGGGCGTGATGGACAGTGTGCGCATGTTCCAAAAAGGTGGCAAGGTGATGCAGGACCTTCAGGCCAAACTGACGCCCGCCGAGATGTTGGTCATGACTCAATTGCTGTTACAAGGCGGAGTGCGTCGCGTTTCCGAAAACGGTTTTGGCGAATACCGAATGCCGGTTGAAGGCGACGACAAAGTTAAGAACGGCAAAGGCGCAGGTGAAATCATGGAAGCGAAATTCCCGTGGGACCCGACAAAGGTCGCTGTCGGCAAGGGGTCGCGCCGTGTCGCATTGGCTGAATACGTGACCAGCAACCGCCAGTTCGCGAAAGTTCAAGTCAACCGTATTTGGGCGCACATGATGGGCCATGGCATCGTCGATCCGATCGATGATTTCCGCGACAAGAATAAGCCGTCGAACCCAGAATTGCTGGAGTTCCTCACCGATGAATTCATCACGTCGAAATACGACAACAAGCACATGATCGAATTGATCGCGATGTCGAGCACCTACCAGCGCTCGTCGATGCCGAACGCGAGCAACCGCAGCGACACGGCGCTCTTTTCCCACGCGACGATCCGCCGCCTGACTGCGGAACAGACCTTCGATTCGCTGCTGGTTTCGACCGGCAAAGTCAATGGCATGACCGAAGCATCCGCGTACGGAATGGGCATGGGCAAGGAAGCGATTGGCAACCGTGTAATGGAAGCGCTTTCGGGCCAGAAAAACAAGACGATTCAGTGGGCCGAAGACCTGCCGACGCCCGCGCAACCTGCATCGTTCATGGCTGCGTTCAATCAACCGGACCGTAATTCGACTGTCAGCAAACGCGACGAATCCGGCTCGATTACTCAAGCGCTCGAAATGATGAACGGCGAACGTGTCGATGGAGCCATTAAGGGTTCGCCCCTTATTAAGCAGATTCTGGATTCGAAATTAAATGGTCCGCAAGCTGCACAAGAATTGTTTCTTGCAGTATTGACGCGCAATCCCACGTCACGAGAGATGTCAGTTGTCGGTAGCCAGTTGCGCAGTGCGTCACCGACAAAGGAATGGCTTGAAGACATGTATTGGGCCCTGTTGAACACACGCGAATTTACGTACGTAAAATAGATTAAATAAAGCGCCGCTCACATCAGTCAGCGGTGCTGTTTCAGAGACGATTTGGAATACATTATCAAAAGGAGTCCAGCCATGAATCGACCAGCAGCAACGGGAGTAAGCAGAGGCGTAGTGGATTGCGATGGCAAGTCGGGATTAAGTCGCCGCAGCATGATGAAGTCCGGCGCCATGGGCTTCCTCGGCATGAATTTGGTGGACATGTTGCGCTCGACGGTGCTCTCCGCCCCTAATGACATGGCCAAGTGCGACTCTGTGATTTTGCTGTGGCTCGCAGGTGGCCCCAGCCACATCGACACGTGGGATCCGAAGCCTGGCCAGGCGTCGGGTGGTCCCGGCAAGCCGATCCACACCAGCGCGACGGGCATTCAACTCAGCGAGCACATGCCGAATATCGCGCGCAACATGAAGCACTGCGCGTTGATCCGCTCGATGACCAGCAAAGAAGGCGCACACGACCGCGCGACATATGAAATGCACACCGGCTACAAGCCGTTGGCCAGCATCGGCCACCCGAGCCTCGGCTCACTGGTCGTGCAACAGAAGGGCAAGAAGAATCCTGAAATTCCGGCGTATGTGTCAGTCGGCAACGCGTCGTTCGGAGCCGGATTCCTCGGCAGCCAGTACGCTCCGTTTTACATTGGGGACATCAACAACCCCGATCGCAACCTCGTCTTCCCGAAAGGCGTGGACGACGCGCGCTTCAAACGCCGCGTCGATATGCTGAAGGAAGTGGACAAAGAATTCAGCCACCAGGACCGCGACAACACGGTCAAGGAATACGCGAACTACTACCGCGACGCGATCAAGATGATGTACTCGAATTCGGTGGACGCGTTCAATCTGAAGGGCGAACACGGCGAGAAACCGGAAACGATCAAGGCGTACGGCGACAACAATTTTGGCCGCTCGGTGCTTATGGCGCGCCGCTTGGTCGAACGCGGAGTGCGCTTCGTCGAATGTTCGTTGGGCGGATGGGACACGCATCAGAAAGTGTTCGACAACGTCGAAAAGAATCTGAACACGCTCGACCCGGCGCTGGGTAATTTGATCGAAGACTTGAACGCGCGCGGATTGTTGAAGCGAACGATGGTGATCTGCACCGGCGAATTCGGTCGAACACCGAAGATCAACGGCAATGATGGTCGCGATCATTATCCGCGCTGCTTCTCCACGTTCCTCGCAGGCGGCGGCATCAAGCCCGGATTCGTGTACGGCAAGAGCGACGCTACGGGTGCCGAACCGAAAGACAATCCGGCCACGATTGGCGATTTGCATGCAACGATTTTCGACGCGCTCGGAGTCGATTCCACGAAGGAAAATCAGACGCCGCAAGGCCGTCCGATTCGTGTCGTCGACAAAGGCAAGTCGATCAAGGATTTGATTGCGTAACGAGAGGTTTAAAAATTAGAGTTTAAGGTTTAAAGTTAATGCGGCCCGGGGAGGAATCTTCGGGCCGCTGTGTCTTTAGAATATTTGGATGTCGATTTCATCGGAATCATCATGACTGTTGGTAATGATGAAATATTCGCCATAGAGCACGGCATTACGTGCGCATACGAGCGTCCATCATTCCTCGCGCTGGGATATTTCAACATTCATGTCGGTGGAGTTCGATTCGGAGTAAACGAACCAGACGCAACTGCAATGGCGAATTCGGTTGAAGAAGTCAGCGAACGGATACAACGTCGTGGAACCCATACGGCGCCCTTTATCGCTGAGGATGCGTCTGCGGCGCAAATAGCCGACTCCATAAATCATGTAATCTACGCACCCGACCAGGAACACAGAATCTTCTTTGGGCTGTCTCACCGCAAATTCCTCGATGCTATTTACAGACAGCATTTGATATGGGCTCCGGACGGAGATGAGGCATTTGATGATGGAAGCACCGTGATCCACATTGACGTTGACGACCGTGTCAGATTGGTCGCTTTTCGAACGATTGGCTATGACCATGATCCCAAAACACTACGGGAACTTTGGATTAGCAGTGATTCGTTTTACAAGGTACTATCCAATTGGCGCGACGCTTTTCAGCGCGATTACAATGAATATCCAAAACACCCAAACGGCTTTTTTCATCCGTCGACTTTTAAAATAAAGACCGATGTATGATGATGGTACAACGCGTTTCAAAAGAGGGAGTTCCGATGAGTGAAATTGTTTTTAGAATCTCCAAGGATGAGGTAGACGGTGGATATACCGCAAGTGCCGTCGGTCCAAATTTTGGTATCCATACACAAGCGGATACCCTTCCCGAATTAGAATTCATGATTGCTGACGCATTACGCTGTCATACTGGTGACGAGAGTTTTGTGGCCGCGGTGCGAGTTGGACTTGCTGAACTGGATCGCGGTGACGAAGTTCCAATTGAGCAAATCGAAAATGAATTAACCACGTGGAAGTTAAAGTAATTCAACTATCAGTCAATTTGAAAAGCTCAGAGCCACCCATGCGCATGTTCGCACTCCTTATTGCCCTTATCTTCTTCACCACCGCCCACAGTGCCGACGACCTCCCGCCAACGTTGATGACGATTCGCGGAAAGCTGATCATGAGCGAGGACTTTGACAAGCCGTTGCCGCCGCCTGAAGGCAGCACGGCGCACTTCGCCAGCGGCTTCAAAGGCTGGCGCTTTAATGTCGTCAAGCGCGGTGGACATTGGGATGTGGTCGACGGAACGTTCAAAGGATCAGAACTCTCCGAGGCAAAACATCCCGCCACAGCGTCGTTCGGATTTGATTTCAAGAACGTCGTGATCCAATGCGACATCTGCTTGCATGATGTGACGCTGGCCGCGAAGGATTTTGATGGTGGCCGCAAGACTCGTTACTTCAACGTCCGAACATGCGACGCGAAAGATTATGTGTGCAGCATTGTGCTGAACCCCGCCGGAATGAAGATTCAGAAAGACGACAACGATCATGCGGGGCCGGACAAGCCCGTGCCGCTCGGAAAATACGACATGCCGCTGAAGCTTGGCGAGTGGTACACAGTGGTCTTCGAAATACTCGGCGACGAAATGGTCGGCACGTTGAATGGCCTCAGTCTTACGGGAACGCATCCGCTGATTGGCACGGATAAGCACAGCGTGATGTTCGTGTCAGGCGTGGACGGGAGTGTGCGTCATCTGAAGATTTGGGACGCGCAACCGAATCCGGAATGGGAGAAGAACAAGGCGTTGCTGTTGGCGGCTCAGAAGTCGGGGGAGAAGAAATAATCCACTCGCCCCCTACGACATCACCTTCAACAACAGCGGCAGCAATTGTTTCTTGCGGCTCAGGACGCCCGGAAGGTCGAACGTGCTGTCGTCGAGACGCGTGTAGTTGATCCGATCAAGGATGCGTTTTTCGCCGCCGCACAGCATCATCGATGTTTCGCGGACGACGTTGGTCACGAGCAGCCCGAAGAAGTCGAGTTTTTCCTCCTCGATCAGCGCGTTGATTTCGCGCTGCAATTCGCTGCGGTTCTTGAAGAAGTTTTCGAAGCCGACTTCTTCAACCTGCGCCACCGCGAATGTGTATTTCTCGGTCGCGTAATCTTTCTTGTCCGCCGTGATGACCTTGCGCGCGGGCAAATTCGCGATGCTCGAACCCACGCTCAAAATTTCAGTCGCCAGCGCTTTCGGGTCCTGTAAGCAGAGACTCTTCAGCCAGTCGATCGCCGCTTTGTCCCGGGACGTGCTCGTGGGCGAGCGCAGATTCAGTGTGTCAGTGATGATTCCACCCATCAAAATCCCAGCCATCGGCCCGGTCGGCGCACAACCGAAGCGCCGGAATTGTTCGCTCACAAGGGTGCAGGATGAACCGACGACTTCGTTGATGAAGGTGATCGGCGTCTGCGTTTGCTGGGAGCCCAAGCGGTGGTGGTCGAGGATTTCGATGATCGGCACTTCGCCCGCACCATCAACAGCCTGTGACAATTCGTTGTGATCGACGAGGATCAATTGGAGCGGCAAGTCGCGATCCGCGTAATCTTTTGACAGTGTTCCGACAAGCAAGCCGTCTTCGTCTAAAACCGGAAACGTCTCCTCGCTTTCAGCGGCGATGGAGTCCTTGATATCGGTGAGCTTTTCGTCTTCCAAAAAAGTCGCGACATCTTCTTCCATTGTCGATTCGGCAGGGGCGCTGAATTTTAATCGACGCACCGTCGTCGCTGAATCGTACGGCGTTTGCAGAATACACGTGCCGTTCGTTTTCGCTTCGTCAACAAGGTCCGCATCAACTTCGAAATTCCCAGTAACGATCATCAATCGCAGGCGCAGATCGACCGCCATTTTATGAATTTCGTGGCGGTCTCCGACAACCAGCGCGATACGCATCCGGTCGCGTTTGGACATGCGCTCGCGCAACGTCGCTTCACTCATGGCTCCGACGTAAACTTCCAGCGGTTCGATGGTATCAACGCGGTAACACGACAACGATTTTGCGCGCAACACTTCCTGGACATGCGTGATCGAAGTATGAATTTCGCGCCCCATCAACCCGCCGCCGGAGCCTTCGAAACCACCTTCTGCAGCTTGTAATACTAGTCTGTCCGCAAGGTCAAAAAGGCTGACCATCCCAAGATATTTTCGTTTCAGATTGACGACTGGAACGCGGTGGCGATGGGTGCGCTGCAAAATGCCCATGGCTTCGAGCAGCGTGTGTCCTTGATAGACGATCGGCGGATTCGCCTCCATCACATCTCGGACGCGCGGGTGAACGTCACTGATGACCGGCGGCAGTGGGATGTTGAATTTTCGGAAGAGGAATTCGGTGCGCGCGCTGGGAAAACCAGCGCAACCGGGCGACACATTGGTGACGCCCATCATGTTTTTCAACTGCGCATAACCTGCGGCAGCGGCGATGCTGTCGGTGTCGGGATTTTTATGGCCGATCACAATCACGCGCGGACTGCGCTCGACCGTAGTCGTGAGCTCGGGGACTTCAACCGCAGGCATGACCGCCGACTCATACCGCTTCAATCGTTCGGAAACTCGTTTTCCCACTCTCGTCAACTCCCTCTGCATTTCACGTCCGGCATGGCTCACTTCCGCAGCATCTTCACTATTTCATAACTCAACTTTTGGGCGAGTCCACCTAAAGTTTGAATGTGCATCAATTCTGAGAATCTCGTGCTTTTTCTGTGCATGGGATTCAGCACAAAATAGCAAAGGCACCAAGATGCAATGAAGTCAACCTTCCTTTGCGCCTTCGTGCCTTTGTCTTTATACCTCGTGCTCGAAATCCGTGTTTAACGATCCATCAAAATAATCGCTCTACCGGTGGGATCGACAGCAGCGATGCGGGAGATGCTCGTCGCTCCTGCTGAAAAAACGATGCCGGTCAGTGTCAGTCCGTAATTGCCGGCGACATTTTGTCCGGCGGTGTTTTCGAGGCGGTGCGCTTTGGTCTGCCAACAATTGAGCGCGGGATTGAACTGAAGCATCAAACTGCGGCGATTCTGTTCCGGGCCACCGACAACAAAGCGTCCATCAACGCTGACTCGCGCATCGACAGTCAACGCCAGTCCTTCCTGCGTCTCGTTAATCTTGATGCTGAGCATGTTGTTTTCTTTGACCTCCAACGAACTGCTCGCGAAGTCGCGGCAGTTTAATTGTGAAATCATACGGCGCGGACACATCGGATCTTTTTGGGCCGCGAGAACGCCGCTGTATTTGAGCTCGCGCGAATTCTTTCCCGGCAATTCTTCCAGGCCGACTGCCAACGCGCGTGACGGATCATTACGATCCACGATGACATAAAGCGACCACGATCCGGCCTGTTCCTTATGCGGGCAGAACAGGAACGCGGGCATCTTCACCAAGTCCTGGCGCGGCGCACGCATTTCAGCCGATGTCGGGCGCTCCTGATACTGCGCGGCGAATGCTCCCGCCATCGGGGCCAAAAACAAAGCGATACTCAGCGCGACTATTTTCCGCATGGTTCTCGTATTCCTTTTTATCGTTTAGAACGTAACCTTCACCCGCATCCACCCGACACTGTTCGGGCAGCGCGTTCTGCAAACAGCCTTAAGATGGGTTATTCAATCGGCTGATAATCGGAGCAACTTAAACACCATAAGATTATCGGACTCCCCCCAGCCGTACTCGATGCGCGACCGTGTATCCAACACCCTTCCCACTCACCCTTATCCACTCCTCTCCATTCGCCGTTTTCGCGACGATTCGCGCACATTCGCGTTATTCGATGTTAAAATGCCGTTCGCCATTCGCCGTATCTCCGCGCCCCTTTGCGTCTTTGCGTGAACGCCCTTTCCCGCTATGATCTCCCGCTTCGATGAGTAAGAAAATGGGAGAGTGCGCAACATGGCTTCAGTGAAATACACGCCGTCTGAAATTGAACCGAAGTGGCAGGCGTATTGGGCGGAAAAAAAGACATTTAAAACCGGTAATCCCGGCGACGCGGGCTTCGACACATCCAAACCAAAATACTACGTCCTCGACATGTTCCCCTACCCAAGCGGCGCGGGGCTTCACGTCGGCCATCCTGAAGGCTATACCGCCACCGATATTCTCGCGCGATACAAGCGCATGAATGGCCACAACGTGTTGCATCCAATGGGCTGGGACGCGTTTGGTTTGCCCGCCGAACAATACGCGATGCAGACCGGCACGCATCCCGCCGTCACGACGCAGAAAAACATCGACAACTTCCGCTCAACGCTGCAACGCCTCGGCTTCTCATACGATTGGGATCGCGAAGTCGACACGACCGATCCGAACTATTTCAAATGGACGCAGTGGATCTTTTTGAAAATATTCAACAGCATCTTCGACCCGCGCATCAATGGAGCGCGTGATGTCGCCGAAATCATCGCTGAATTGAAAGCAAATCTGATCGGCTTGAAAGACGAAAAGACGCTGATGTTTTTCATGACCGGCGAGCAGTGTCAGGAAGCCGGGTTGGGCAAACAGTGGAACGAATTGACGCCGGACGCGCAATGGACACTGCTCTCAAATTACCGTCTCGCCTACGTCGATGAAGCGCCCGTCTGGTGGTGCGATGGGTTGGGCACGGTGTTGGCCAACGAAGAAGTCATCGACGGCCGCAGCGAACGCGGCGATTACCCATGCGTGAAAAAGCCGCTGCGCCAATGGAAGATGCGCATCACTGCGTACGCCGAACGCTTGATCGACGATCTCGATGCCGTCGATTGGCCGGAGTCCATCAAGCTGCAGCAGCGCAATTGGATCGGTCGCTCAGAAGGCGCGGAAGTCGATTTCGAACTCGCGTCCAATCCCGGCACAAAGCTCCGCGTCTTCACGACGCGCCCGGACACGTTGTACGGCGCGACGTACATGGTCGTCTCGCCCGAACATCCGCTAGTAAAAGAATTAACTTCGCCCGAACAACAAGCCGCCGTCGAAAAATACGTCGTAGAAGCCAGCGGCAAAAGCGATCTGGATCGCGGCACGGCGAAAGAAAAGACCGGCGTCTTCAGCGGTTCGTACGCCTTTAATCCGGTCTACGAAGACCATAACGATCCGCGCGCAAAGATTCCGATCTGGATCGCCGATTATGTGTTGATGGGCTACGGCACCGGCGCCATCATGGCCGTCCCGGCACACGATGAACGCGACGCAGAATTCGCGGTGAAGTTCGGATTGCCGATCGTCAGCGTCGTGATGCCGCCTGAAAAGTGGCTCGCTGATAATTCAAAGACCCCTTCGAAAGATGTCGAAGTCAATCGCAAGCAATTCGCTGCCGATCCGACCTCGTTCAAGACATTCTTCGTCGAAGACGGCATCGCCTTCAACTCGCCCGCAATCGACGGCCTGCACACGCCCGACGCGAAGAAGAAAATCATCGAGTGGCTCGAAGCGAAAAAGATCGGCGTGAAGAAAGTCACGTACCGTCTGCGCGACTGGCTCTTCAGCCGCCAGCGCTATTGGGGCGAACCGTTCCCGATTTGTTGGGACGAGCAGGGCAACGCACGCCCGTTGACCGAAGATTCACTGCCGTTGACGCCGCCGGAGATGATCGACTTCAAACCCAGCGGCACATCTGAACCGCCGTTGAGCAAAGCGACGGAATGGGTGAATGGCCGCGCTGAAATTCTCTCCGACGGCTCCGTCCGCATGTTGCCGCTGAATTTCACAACCGGAATTCCAGTGCGCCGCGAGACGAACACGATGCCGCAATGGGCCGGTTCGTGCTGGTATTATCTGCGCTACATGGACAACAAAAACAGCCACGGGATCTTCGGCAAACCAGTCGAAGATTATTGGATGAATGTGGACTTGTACGTCGGCGGCGCGGAACACGCGGTGCTGCATTTGTTGTACAGCCGCTTCTGGCACAAAGTCCTGTTTGATCGCGGCATCGTCAAAGACAAAGAGCCGTTCAAGAAGCTTTTCAATCAGGGATTGATCACCGCGTTTTCGTATCTCGACGAGACCGGTCGCAAAATTCCGAGCGACGAAGTCGAAGAAAAAAGCGACGGCGTGTGGGTCCTCAAAGCGACCGGCGCACCGTTGAAACAAATCACGGCGAAGATGTCCAAGACGCTCAAGAACGTCGTCAATCCCAACGACGTGATCGACGAATTTGGTTCGGACACGTTGCGCTTGTACGAAATGTTCATGGGTCCGTTGGATGGCAGTAAGCCATGGAGCCCGCGCGACGTTCCGGGCATGTACCGCTTCTTGCGCGACTGCTGGAGACTGATCATCGAAGACGATGAACGCGAACCGAAGGCCGGCAATTTGCGTATGAATCTACTGCCGTCCGCGAGCGAATTAATCGGCGCAGGTGCTCCGGGTGACGAACTCGAACGCGACTTGCACAAGACCATCAAAGGCGTGACGCAAGACATCGAACGCATGGCGTTCAACACCGCGATCAGCAAATTGATGGTCTTCAAAAATCGCGCGTCTGAAGATGTGACACAATTGACCCGCGCACAGGCCAAGCGGTTCCTATTGTTGCTGTCACCGTTCGCGCCGCACATCGCCGAAGAATTGTGGTCACGCATGCGCCACGGCCAATCCATCTCGCTCGAAGTATGGCCGAAATTCGACGACGCGTTGACGAAAGACGCGACGAAAGAACTCGCGATCCAAGTAAACGGCAAGATCAAAGGCCGCGTCATCGTCGATGCAGACGCAACAGACGACGTGGTGAAAGCGCAAGCAACCGAAGCCGTCAAAGCCGACCTCGCCGGAAAGACGGTCGTGAAAATGGTCGTCGTGCCAGGGCGTTTGGTAAACATCGTTGTGAAGTAACAGCCATTGCCGTTCAGCCCCAAAGGGGCAGCATAATGTAGCCCAGGGCGTAAGCCCTGGGAGCACTTGCATGAAAATTGAAAGCCCTGAAAGGGCGACATAAAACGTCGCGACCGTCGGGGCCATGATCGGAGTCACACACATGCGGATCGTGATCGTTGTGGCGCTGGTGTTGCTAACGCTCGGCTTCGGAGCGGGCGCGTATCTGTATTATTTCGACACGTACCATTTCGCAATCGTCCAGCCCGGCGTGTTGTACCGCGATGGGTTTCAAGGCATGCGCCGCTTTGAAAACGCGTACCGTCAGCGTCCCTTTAAAACGGTCGTGAATTTTCAATCCGATGCGGACCTGATTCAATACCAGGACGATGTCAATCAAGCGCGAGCGTTCTGCACGGCGCGAGGCATCAAATGGATTCACATCCCGATGAAACAGAAGACCGCGCCCACGCAGGAGCAAATGGACACGTTCGTGGCCATCGTCAAAGCCCCCGCCAACCAACCCGTTTTTTCGCACGACAGCCAAGGCGTGATCCGCGAGGGCATGATGGTCGCCGTCTGGCAAAAGGTTGGGATGGGATACGATTACGACACCTGCATGGCCAACGTTAGACTCTTCCACCATCAGCCTTATCCGGAACTAATGGATTTCATCAAGAAGCTGTACAATAAAAATTGAGGTGATTTGCGTTGGACTGAATTGACCGCACCGCACTCTTAAAGGAGCAGGACATGATGAAGCGAAAATGTGCAGCACTGTTGACACTGATCTTCGCCACCAGTTTCGGATGCTGGGCCGAGGAAGCCAAGCCAAACGAAAAACCGCTGGCCGATGTGAAGAAGGAAATTCAAGACGGCAAAGCGGTGATTGTCGATGTTCGCGAACTGGACGAATGGAACGAAGGCCACGTCAAAGACGCGAAACTCGTTTCGTTGTCCGGCGTGAAATCTGACACAGCGGACCTTTCCGCGCTACCGAAAGACAAGACGATTTATTGCTACTGCCGCGCGGGAAAACGAGCGCTGGCGACAGCGGCGTTGTTGTCCGCGAAGGGCTATCACGCGACGGCGCTCAAAGAAGGCTTCTCTGATCTGTCCAAGAATGGATTCGAAACGAGCAAGTAAACGGAGGTGTCCGTGAACGCGTTGATCGCCTCGCTGGCCGGACCGTTGCGCGTGTGTGTCGTCTGCGCGTTTTTACTCGCGACCGCGTGTTCCGCTCGGGCCGGAGAAAGCGAGTCGCCCGGGCACGTCATCCTGTCCGATGGTTCTCTGATTCACTGCATGATCGGCCACGCGGTGCCGTGGACGATTAAGTCGGTAGGTGGTATTCAGACGTTGAAATTGAGCGCTGTCGATTCAATCCAAATTGGCGAACGCGTGGATCCAAACGTTGAAAACGACGCGCTGGTCGCAGTCGGCGATTTGCAAAACGCAGCGTACGACGTGCGCGAAAAAGCCGAGTCAAAATTACGTTCACTCGGTCGCGGCGCGGCCAAGCCGTTAAAGCAGGCCGCCTCGTCAGCAGATGTCGAAGTCAGCAAACGCGCCCGGGCGCTGCTCGCTGAAATGGGTGCGGTCGAAGATTCCGGAATCGCTCAAGACCGCGTGAAATTGCGCGACGGAACGACCGTGACGGGCGACGTGGATTGGGTCGAACTGTCAGTCCGCTCTCGTTTCGGAAGGCTGCGCATACCCATCGAAGCGCTTGAGCGCATCGTCTTTTCAAACGATCCCACAGCGGCTCAAGAAGGGGACTCCTTCCCCGCGCTTTCATCCCCAGAAATCGCGGTGCCGCTGCCGGTGGCTGGGCATGTTGAGAACGCGTCGGCCCGAGCGTGGGACCCAAACGAAGAAGCGGCAACCGATCCTGCGGCGTTGAACGGCTGGCTGCTGGAAGCGCAACGCAACGCACTGACCATGGACAAAATCACCGATCCGAACGATCCGAAGGCGAGCGTCCCAACCAAAGCGGGCGACAAGCTCGACGATGTCTACTCCGAGCGTGGCGTGCTTCTGCATGCGACGGACGCGGGTGGAACGGTCGAGGCATCCGGCGACGCGATCCAGGGATTCAGTGCCGGGCGCAGTTTGATCACCAAGAAATCCGATCTCGAATTTCGCTTCGTTCTGCCCAAGACCAAAGGTGCGGTCAACGCCGGAGTGCTGCATGTCGGCGCGGTGGTTCGGACAGAAGGTCCGGGGTCCATGGGCATCGCGGCGTACGATGCGGCAGGACGACTGCTCGCTCAAATCATGAACTCGGCTCCGGCAAATGCTCCGCCCGGAGCGGCAGGGCGTGATCAATTTTTGGGGATCACATCCAAGACGCCGATTGCGCGAGTCCGTATCTTTCGCGGCCCGGAATTGAAAGCCAAAGGTGGCAATGTTCAATTGGATGACATCATTTTCGACCGCATCGCCGCAGCAGGAATGCGCGCGGATCAATGCGGCGTCGTGCTGGTCAGCGGCGATCGTTTAGTGGGAAAAGCAGTCGAAGCGCCTGCGGAAAGCATTGCAATCCGCGCTGAGTTTTTAGGCGACAAAGCAGAGCCGTTGACGATCAAATTGTCCGCCGTTGCCTTCTATGAACCGGCTCGCGGCGTTCCAGTCGATCCTGTTGCGAAGTCGGATGAACAGCCGAAGCCCCGACGCTTTTCGCTTGCTCACGGCGTGTTGCTCCAAAGCGGCGAAACGTTCCGCGCGCATCTATTCGCGCTGGATGAAAAGATTGCCGTGTTCGGATTGGCGCGCGGAGCGATGTTGAAACTCCCGCGCGAAACGCTCCGAAAAATTGAACTCATCCCGGAGCCGACACCGCCCGGCGAAGCGCCTTCTCCAACGGTCGTTGGAAAAGACGAGAAGCCCGGCGTTGCATCGAAAACGAAACCGCAATTCAATAACCCCGCCGCGCCTCTGCCTAAAGAAGAGAAGAAAGACCCGGACAAAAATCCGGCACAAGGCGTGGCGTTTCAGGAAGCGGAGATTGTCAGCGTCGATCCGGACGCGCACGAATTGACGATCAAAGACGATCTCGGGCCGATGACGGTGGGACTCGCAACCATCAAGGCGCTAATCTTTCCGCCAAATCCGAACGCAAACGCTCAAGCGAAAAAACGCGGATGGATTCTGACGCTGCGCGAAGGGAGCCGGTTCGAGGCGGATGTGTTGAAGATTACGCCGACGGATATTTCGGCGGAGATGGCCGGCGGGTTGGTGGTACTGCCGGTCGAAGCCGTCGAGTTGGTGGGGCGAAAGTAGAAGTGCACGGGCTAAAAGCCCGTGCTACTAAACGTTACTTTGGGAACGTGAATGGGGTGCATTCGCGTTCGATGATGCGACGGAATTCGGCGACGAGTTTGAGTGTGATCGGACCGGGTTTTCCGCCGCCAGCGGGAGTGTCGCCGACGCGAACGAGTGGCGAGATTTCGCGCATTGATCCCGTCAAAAATGCTTCATCCGCGACGCCGGGATCCCAGGGGCTGAGGCAGGCGTACACGACCGGGATGCCAAGATTATGCGCGGCTTCGATGGCCGTAAGTTGCGCGATGCCAGGAAGCGCACCGCTGAGTTTCGGATCGGGGATCGTCAGTTTGCCATCGCGGATCAGTGAGATGTTCGACGCTGAACCTTCGCACAACAATCCGGCGTTATTGAGCAACAATGCTTCACTCGCCCCGGCGAGATCGGCCTCGCGCTTGGCCAGAATTTGCTCGATGTAATTCAATGTTTTCAACATCGCCGTCGCGGCTGATTCTTGCCGTCGCAGCGTCGCGACGACAGCGGAGACGCCTTGAAGAAGAATGCTCTCGGGCGGGCGGATGTGGCGCGATACGGTAATCACGACGCTGAGCGCGAACGGGCCTTTGATCGACGGCCCGCGCGGACCACTGCCGCGCGTAACGGTCATGCGCACGTTGGCTTCAGGGAAAGCTGCCGCCTTGATCGCAGTTGTAAGCCAGACTTTCAGCGTCGGGATGTCGGGAAGCGGATCGAAGTGCAGCGTCTTCGCACCGGCAAGTAACCGGTCGAAATGCGCGTCGGCTCGGAAGAGTTGCTGGCCATAGGCGTGCAGCGTTTCGAAGAGACCATCGCCGTAGAGAAATCCTCGGTCGGTGACGGGAACCACAGCTTCGGCTTCGGGAACGATTTTTCCGTTGAGCGAGTACAGCGTGTCGGGAATTGGGTTTGAACTCATGATGCTTTCATCGTCGGCAAAAAAACGAAAGAGTCAAGCAAATCCGGGGTCGGCTTGAATTGCCCGCACGATTCTTGTAAACATGCCATGCAATCTGAATTTCAGGGACCGCACAGCAGCACCATTTTTTCACACGTTTGCGCTTTCATCGGAACGCCACATCATGCCGCTTTACATTGTCGCCACGCCACTCGGAAATCTTTCGGACATGTCGCCTCGCGCAATCGCCACGATCAAAGCGTGTCCGGTGATCGCAGCTGAGGACACCCGTTCAGCGCGACGCTTGATGACAGCATTCGAAATCCCGGCCGACGGCAAACAAATTCTCTCCTACGGCGAGCACAACGAAGTGGGCATGGCTCCGCGATTGGCGGAGATGTTGACGCGCGGAATTGACGTTGCTGTCGTGAGCGAAGGTGGAACGCCGCTGGTCAGCGATCCGGGCTACCGATTGTTACGCGCAGCGATTGATGCTGGAGTGACGGTGATTCCAATCCCCGGTGGATGCGCCGCGGTCGCAGCGCTTTCTGCGAGCGGGCTGGCAGTGCACGGATTTATTTTTCGAGGATTTCTACCCAAGAAACCAGGCGCGCGGCGGCGTATTCTGGAGTCACTCAAGGACCGTGAAGAGACGTTGATATTTTACGAATCACCGCAACGCGTTCCTAAAGTACTGCCCGAATTCGTCGAGATTTTCGGCGCAGACCGCCCCGCATGTTTGGCCCGCGAACTGACAAAAATCCACGAAACATTTGTACGGATGCCACTGAGCGAATTGGCTGCCTTTGTAGAGAAGCAACCGCCGCGCGGAGAGTGTACATTGCTGGTGTCGGGTGTCGTGCGGAACAAACACGACGATGACGACGGGAGTGAGGAGTAGTCGAAAGCGGTGGGATTAATCAGCGCTTACCCCTCACCCCGCGAGCCGAACAGCAGGCTCGTCGGCCCTCTCCCTCAAGGGGAGAGGGGGAACGGCGACGGCTCGCTTCGCTCGCGTTGAGCGGGTTAGGCGAGCGGAATGTCGTAGTACTCCAGCGCCCATTCCTGCATGTAGCGGACGTGTGCCGGGACGATTTTGTAGACGATCAGCGCCGGGTTGTCGATGCTGCCGAGGTACTGGCGCATGAGCGGATTGGCGTCCCAGATCGATTGCAGAATCGTGCGATCAGTGACGATCTCAGCGCGCCCAGACAAGCGGACCTGATTGTGCTTCTCGTCCATGTAACAGAGCTCAACGTTCGGATTCGCAGCGATCTCGCCGGTCTTGTGATACATCTTTAAATTCGCAACGTAGATCGTAAAGCCATCGGTTCGCACGGGAGAAACTGGCCGCGCGCGCGGGTAATTGCCGTCGATGGTGGCGAACACCGGAAAGCGGTCGGCTTGGATGACACCGTGCGCGAGGGCCGGGAGTGTGCTGGGATCGATGGGTTGGGGCGTGGGTTTGGACATGTGAGAAATCCTCGCGAAATAAATGTTAAAAAATGGCGTTCGTCAATAAGTGGTTTGTTCTGAAATACATGCTCATCCCAGCATCGCGCCGCCATCCATGACAATCGTCTGCCCCGTTATATACCCCGCGTTCGTGGAACAAAGATACGCTGCGAGCGAGGCGATTTCGTCACTGGTTCCGTAGCGTGCGAGCGGGATGGAATTCATCAAGGTGGCCTTGCGGTCGGCGTCTTGATTCTGGGTCATATGCGTTTCGACGAATCCGGGGGCAATGACGTTGACGGTGGTTTTCCAGCGCGCGGCTTCGAGCGCGAAGGATTTGCACAGACCGTTCAACGCGCCTTTCGCGGCGGCGTAAGCGGCTCCGTTGCCGAGGCCGATTTGGCCGGCGAGGCTGCCGATGTAAACGATGCGCCCTCGTTCGGATTTACGCAGATGTCGGGCCATCGCTTTGGTCAGCGCGAGCGCAGAATAGGCGTGGACTTCGAAGAGCGCGTCCCAGTCCTCGGGCTTGGTGAACGCGATGGGTTTTTCGATGATAAGGCCCGCCGCGTGAATCAAGATCGTCGGCGGGCCGAACAATTCGGCGATCTCGTCGACCAATTTTTCAGCAGCTCCGGGCGTTCCGAGATTGGCTTGCATCGCGACGGCTCGGACGCCATGACGCGCTGTGAGTTCGGTGACGAGTTCCTGGGCCGGTGCGGGCGAGGCGTTGAAATGCGCAACGATGTCGCAAGGTTCGGACGCGGCGGCGAGCGCGACAGCGCAGGCTCGACCGATGCCACCGGATGCTCCGGTGATCAGCGCGACGGGGCGGGATGAGGATGTTGGATTCATGGTGGAATACTAATACAGCGTGGCGCGGTGCAACGTTCAATATGCGAAATTCTTTACCCAGGCTCGGATTCGGTTACGATTCAATCAGGCAACGAGGCACACGACCGCATGATTCTTCAAGAACCTCCTCCGAATAATTTCGATCTCAAATTCACGTTGTTCCGCGTGCCGGTCCGGGTGCATCCTGGATTCTGGTTGATTTGTGTGTTGATGAATCTCGACAACCGGATCAACCCTATTGCGTTGGCGCTGAGCATTGGAGTGGTGTTTGTATCGATCCTTGTTCACGAGTTCGGCCACGCGTTGTCGTCACGGTTTTTCGGCGAGCGACATAATCGGGTCATTCTGTACACGATGGGCGGGCTGTGTGTTCACGAGGGAATGGTCGCAAGACAAGGCAAACGTATCTGGACAATTTTGTGGGGGCCGCTTGCTGGATTTTTGCTGGGAGGAATGGTGTTCGGCGTGGGTGTGGGACTGGTGGCTTCTGGAATAGTAATGCCCAAGATGGCGCTGGGAATTTTGTTTCAGGCTGTATTCATTAATGTCGTGTGGGGTGTGGTGAATTTGATTCCAGTGTTTCCATTGGACGGCGGGCAGATCGTGCAGGAAGTAGTGCGCTGGAAATTTCCCCGCAAGGGCGACGAATTTGTCTGCACGGTATCCATATGGGTGGGCGCGAGCGTTGCATTGATACTTCTCGCGGCGCATTTCGCGTCGCTTCTCACAGGGCTATTCGGGCCGTTATTGTTCGGATTGCTGGCGTATCAGAATTACTCGCTGAGGAAACAGATCCGCGCGATGGGTGCGTATTACGGGCGCGAAGAGGATGAGCCGCGCCAGCCGTGGGAGCGCGATGCGGATTGGTGGAAGAAGAATTGAAGCGGTTCGAAAATGGAGATTGTGAATGCCTGACTTTATGCGCGTCGAGTACGAAGGTCGGTTGGCTCGGTTGGTGTTGCGCCGGGAGAAGGGGCTGAACGTTCTGTCGTCATCGGTGCTGACTGAATTGAAAAACGTATGGCGCGAGGTCGAGCAATCGGGCGCGCGCGTCTGCATCGTTCGCGGTGAGGGTAAGGCGTTTTTAATCGGAGCGGACATCAGGGAAATGATCGCGATGGATGCGGACGGCGCGCGGGCGTTTTCAGCGCTGGGGCAGGAGGTGTTTGACCGGATTGAGCGTTCGGATGTCGTCAGCATCGCGGCGATTCATGGTGCGTGTTTGGGCGGCGGGTGCGAGCTGGCTCTGGCGTGTGATCTGCGCGTGGGCTCGGATGGAATGAGCATCGGGCATCCGGAAGTGAATCTGGGGCTTGTGCCAGGATTTGGCGGGACGCAACGGCTGCCGCGCGTCGTTGGCACCGGCGTGGCGTTGCGGATGATTTTGAGCGGCCAACCGATGAAAGCTGACGAGGCGTTGCGGTGTGGATTGATTACGGATTCGGGAAGCGCGGAGGATTTATGTATTCGCGCGGAGACGTTGGCGACGATGATTTTGTCGCGCGGACCGAACGCGTTGCGGCTGGCGAAACGGTTGACGCGGTCGGCGTTTTGTTTAGAGCAAGCGGCGGGATTGAAGGCTGAGCGCTACGCGTTTGGAAGCGTGTTTGAAAGCGGCGACGCGCAAGAAGGCTTAACGGCGTTTATCGAAAAACGCGCTCCGACGTTTTAATCTGCGGTGCCGATGTCGTCTTTCGCAGCGGCGGCTTCACGTTCGTTGCGGCGCTGGATCAAGACCTTGCGCCGGTACATGAGGGCGAGGCGGATGGTGATCCAGACGGTCGCGATGCAAATGGCGTAGATGTATTTTGGTTCTAATTCTGGCATGACATAGAATACGCAGATGACGCGGATTGTGTGCACTAAATCTGCCGAAAAAATCGGCAGCGTGTCGTAGGCTTTTCGAACAATGCCGCGTTACTTCGAGCGGGACGTGGAGTTGTGATGAACGTTCGGCGGCTGGACGTCGTCGTCGTACGACTGCATTTCAGGGGCAGAATGAGGCGGCTGCGACATGGATGAATTGGTTTCGTCGTCGTAATAGTCGTCGCGTGGTAACCCATCATACAACCCAGCAGAAACACCGACAACGCCGGGTAGATTCGACGACGATGTCGAGCTTTCGAACTTCCGTTCCTTGAAAATCCACGAGTCTTGAATCGGGATATATTGATCGGCGGCTTTGACCAGTTCGCCGGCGGTCGAGCGCTCGAAGCTGACGACTTCGACGCGACAGCCGTTCATCTTCAGGCATTCGACAAGCGGCACGTAGTCGCCATCTCCGGTGACGAGTGTGACGCAGTCGAGTTTCGGAGCTAAAGAGATGGCGTCAATAGTCAGACCGATTTCCCACGAGCCTTTTGCAGTCGTGCTGGCGCGACCGTCCGGGTCGGGACGGATTTTCAATTCTTTAATTTTCAATTCATAGCCGAAGCGGTTCAACGCTTCGTGAAAGCCCGATTGGTTCACATCCGGCTTTTGGACGATGTAAGCGATGGCGCGGATCAAGTGGCGGCTACCGGTGATTTCCCGCAGGAGCTTGCCGTAATCTACTTTGCTTTGATGCAGGAGTTTCGCGGAATAAAACATGTTTTGGACGTCGACGAAAATTCCGAGGCGTTGCGGAAACATGCGGGCGGTCAGAGCGGGTTGGGCGACAGCAGATTGATTGGTACCATTCATTATCAGTTAAACTTCCTTTCGACATTCACGTTAAAATAAAGTGGCATCCAAGTCGTCAATACGGACTGAAAAAATTCCCTACTTCCACACACACAGCGTCACGTCTAAAGCTTCACCATTATCGAACTATGACGCCATGGCTTCGATAAATCTTTTTGCTTCTGTTCCAGGCGAATCACTGCCTAGAATGGCCTGCGAAACAGCCACTCGTTTCACGCCTGCCTTTTGGAGCGCGGTAAGGCGTTCGAGTGTAATGCCTCCGATTGCGAAAACGGGTACGGGTAGATGCAGAGACGCGACTTCTTCCGCAAGCTTCAAACCACCTACCAGCGGGTTCTTTTTTGACGACGTGTCAAACATAGCGCCGATGCCAATGCAATCCGCCTTCTCGACGTCCACTGCAAAGATAGCCTGATCGGCGGAATGGGTCGACCGACCGATCAACAAGCGGCGTCCAGACAATTGCCGCGCTGCCGATGGCGGCACATCCGTCTGTCCTAAATGCACACCGTGAACTCCGGAAAGTAACGCCAAATCAACACGGTCATTGCTAAAAAGAATTGCGCCAGAATCGTTACACATGGATTTCAACGAATTAAGTTGGGGCAACAGTTCGACATCTGGCTGATTTTTTTCACGCAATTGAATCACTTTGATGCCCGCTTCCAAAACGATTCGTGCCGTTTCTGTAAGACTTTTATGTTTGCAATATGCTGCGGTTAAAATCACGTAAACTTTTGCATCGACCAGCACTTGCATTGAAGCGCTGGCGCAGAGCAGCCATTGTTCGGCTTCGTAGGCACCGTACCGTAATTTCGAGCAGCGTTCGGCCTGTTGTGCGTGTTCGCCGCGCAGGTATTCTTCGAGTATTCGCAGCGCTTCCTGAGCGCGTTTCAATCCTCGACGAGCGACATCCAATGGCGTTTCGGATTCGACGCGGCGCAAGACATCCTTCCAGTTTTCAGGCTGAAACGGGTCTGACGTGACGTTCCGCGAGTCAATCAGCGCGCGTTCGAGGCCGGGGATGGACAGCAGCGTTGATGTCAACGCCTGGCGCAATACCCGCAGCCGTTCTGCGTGGTTCGTATCACCTAAAATAAAGCGAATAAAATCCTCTGCCGTGCGCAGCCCTTCACGAGCGCGGTTGGCGTTGGCATCTAGAATTCGCGGAAGTTGCGCGTCCATAAGTGTGTTAAATTCGATTCCCGTATGCCAATGATGTTCGTCCTAAATTTACCAATTTTTAACGCATTGTCTAGTCAAAACTTGCACTGTCTTTTGAAAGTACAGAACATTCTAATGTTAAATATTTGTAATTCAAGGAGCGATATTATTATTTAGTGGGAACTTAGACTTGAAAATTACCATAGGATATTTTAGGCAATATGCCGTATGATGACTGGCACTCAAATTAGTATTGCATGCTAAATCATGTGTCACAATATGTAATAAATAAATAAAATTTGAGACAGTTGCGACTTGAACGCTATCGCACCGTTTCGAGCCAACGACCGAACGTGAAGACCGCTCCACCGATGCCGAGCAGAATAATTTCGCGCGCCATGCTGGGATTGCCATCGATGCCCATACCCGCCAGCAAGGCGGCGGCGACGATGGTCATGCCGATGACTTCCAAGGCTCGTCCCGCGTAATAATAAAATGACATGGTCCCGTCGCTTCCGTGAGTTCTTGATCGCGCAAATCGTTTCCTGATCAGTATACTAAAAGGGAACGTGTGCGTCCACTTTTTCCCGACAGGTTTTGCAGCCCACTGATTATGTTGACCGAAATTCCCAACGCCCGATTTCTGCCGTGCATGGACAGCTTCCTCGGTTCCTGGGCTGGAGTCCTGCGCGCGTTGGACGACGAGCGCCCCATGGAAGACCTATGGGGCCTTTCCGGATTGGGTCTGCGCATGCAGATTCACCGCGCACTGTTGCCTGTGGGGTTGCTCGGTCGCAAGTGGGATGAAACGTGTTCGGCGATCGCGAATCGCACAGGGTACGCCGTCGCCGCCGGGTTGCGCGATTTGTTTTATACGCCGGATGATGTGCGGCAGATTCGCCTGGCGTGGATACGGACCATCGGCAAGGCGTTGGACGACGGCCGCCCGGCGATTTCGTTCGGCATGCACGGCCCGGCCTTCGGCATCATCTATGGGTACGACGAGCAAACAGAAGACTATGCCGTCAGCACATTTTTGGACGGCCAGATCGACGCGCCGGTCAACGGATTGGATTTGGGCTCCGAAGATCCGCCGCTTATTTTCGTGTTGATTCCGACCGGGCCGCTGGCGGATTTCGATGTCCATGCCGCCGCGCGCGAAGCAATCAAGGGCGCGATTGACCAGCATTTGGGGCAGGAGTTTGACGCCAAAGGTGTGCGCGTCGAAACGCCGATGGACCTCGTAGACGGCACCGCTGCTTACAACGCGTGGTCAGCGGCGATTGAAACAGGCCGCGTCGCGCAACACTGGAGTTTGGGATATTACGCAGGGTATTACGCAGAGGCTCGGTCGGCGGCTTCAGTTTGGTTGAGCAAGTTGACAAATGCGCCGGAATGGTCGAAAGCTGTCCCGGAGTTGAATCGCGCGGCGCAGCATCTCGAACACGAAGCGGATTGTTTCGGCACGTTGTCCGGATTGTTCCCGATGCAGAATCCAGAGACGTTTCAAAAGCTCGGATTGCGCGCGGACGCGTCGGCGTGTTTGCGACTGGCGCGAGCAGAACACATTGCCGCGATGGAAGCGTTGATTGAAGCGCTGGCAAAATAGCGGGAACCGGTTTGCGTGTAAAATCGCACCAGAGTTTGAGTGACGCGGTGGGATGGCTGTCGGGAATAGAATTATGGCGAAGTCAAAATTCTTTGCGGCAGGTGCGTTGATGATCGCGTTTCTGCTGGCCAGCATCGTCTGGTTTACGGTCATTCAGCCCAACGCCGTCGATGGCGGCTTGAAAGGCTCGGATCATTTTTCGGAAGGTGGCAAAACCGGTCAAGGGAACGGCTCTGGCTTTGTTCCGAACGACCTACCTGTGGTGCGCGGCTTTGTGGGTGATCTGGAGCGGAAAGGCAATCAACTTGGACGCGGGCCGCTGCAACCTTTCGTCGTCGGCGAGTCGTTGAAACTCGAAGCCGACGCCGTGAACGCAGTTGAATATCGTTGGACGCTGAACGGTGAAGTGCTCAAGGAAAAAGACCAGGAATGGTCGCTTCATGCTGAGCGTTTTTACGACGTGGTCAAACCCGGAAAACATGAATTTACAGTGCAGGTGCGCGGGACGGATAAGGCGCGGGTGTCGCAAGAGAAGAAGACCGAATTGAATATTCTGCCGCTGAAAATCATGCGCGTGGTCAAGTCGATTATTCATCAGGATGACGAGCATTTTGTAACCGGTGACACGCTGAATTTGGAAGTCGAAATGGCGTCGTCGATGCACACCGATTTGGATTTTTATAAATACCGGTATGTCGTCAACGACGCACCGATTAAGCATCCTGAAGATGGCCTTGAATGGACGAGCAACGATTCGTTGAGCTACGTGTTCACGTCACCCGGTCAATACGCGTTCAAAGTGGACGTGCGGCGGACGGATCAAGCCGAAAAAGAAGACTCCGCCGAACTGCCCGACACCATCGTGTCGGCGGACGCAGTACTGTTGAGTTTCGATGCCAGCCCGGCCCACGAAAAAGGCGCGGCAGTCGGATCGCCCGTGTATTTCAGTTCGTTTCCGACTAGTCGCTTTGGGAAATCAGAATGCCGCATCGGCGTCAAACTCATCAACGCGGCAGACTATCGTTGGTTACCCGAAGAGAACGGAACACTCTGGGGCGAAGCGTCCCGGACATGGTTGCCTTTAGAACCCGGCACATATCTGGTGCGCTGTGAAATCCGGGAATTGGGCAAGACCGTAGCGGACGATTCGCGCGAAATGATCTACACAATTACCGACGGCAATTTTTAGAAAGTCGATTGATAATAGTCGGCGTCCAGTTGAAACTTTTGAGCGTATCTCTGGGGGTGTTTAGTTTCAGTTTGTACAACAAGAGCCGCGCGCGCAAGCAAGCGGCAAAATCCCAGGCGCTCAATTTAACCCAGGCCGCCTACTTGCGTGCGCGGCTCTTGAATCGTGACCGAACTGAACTTAAACACACCCGTCGCCGGGGACCGTTCACGTTGTGAGACGAGGGAGGAGAGTCGAACCCATGAAACGCATCACACACTCCGTACGCGCGGGTCTGCTTGCAATCCTCTTCGCGGCGCTGGGTTTCTCCTATGCGCTGGCCACAAGTCATGGCGGCACCATCGCCACGGGCAGCATTGCGGCTCCGAACATTGGCTCGACTATTCCAGTGGATTTCACGAATCCGTTTCTTAAATCACTTCCAACGTCCGGCGTCAGGCAGTTGGGTAACGCAAATCAAATCCGTGATCTGGGCGACGCTGTCGCAGGCAGTGTGCTGTCGCGTCTGGTTCGCGCCAAAGGCGGCATCGCGCCGTACGTTTTTTCGACGACGATTCCGGCAGCCTCACAATTTCAAGACGCATCGCTTCAATTATTCGGCAACGGAATTGTGTCGACGATTGGCTCATCGAGCAGCACCCCGCCCCAGGGCGCGAGCCTGTTCACGTTCCCTGTAACAGTCGTTGATTCCACGACGGTAGGGACGAATGTGAATACGAAAACGGAGACATTCGCTTTGAATTTTGTGCGCACCGAACAATTCCGTTTTGCAAACGATAACATCGCCAGCGGAGTGCAGTTCCAGCCGTACAGCGCTCAGATGCAAACGATCAACGGCAGGCAAGGCGTGACGTATTTTGCGACCGGACTTCCCGCAGGATTGTCGATGTCTTCGGACGGGACGGTCTACGGCATTCCCATCATTCCCGGGACGTTTACGTTTATCGCCAACGCGCGCGATGCAGCCAACAAACAAGCCGCGGACCGCTCCGGTGTCGGGACGCATCAATCCGTTTCCATCACGATTGAAAATGGCCGGACTTTCAATGGCATTTTGGCCGCATCCAACATCGTCGTAAGTGCGAATAGCGGCGCAGGCAAAGACGGTCTTAGTTATAAAGGAGTCATCAATTTAGGTGCGGCGGCGCTCCCTTCATTGAACGGAAAGCCGTTTAGCATTCATATCGGATCATACTCAAGTCCCAGCGTGAATTTCAACGCCACAGGCATGGCCGCTTCGCCCAAGAGTGGCGACCCGGACATTCGCGCCTCGATCAAATCCAGCGGCATGATCTCGGTGGGCATCGGACATGAAACCATCAATTTAGGGCCGATCACGGGAAAGCAGTACACCCTGCCGGTCGAAATTCGAGTAGGCGATGCGGTGATCGGATCGGAATGTCTGACGTTCGATGTTCACGTGAGCGGCACCGGCGTTTCGCTTTTTTATAATGGAAGTGTAAGCGGCGACTACGGCGGAGCAGGACAGTTATTACGGGTCCAAGGATCGGACGACAAAGGTGGAATGGGCGATGATTGGCTGATCACGTTCCTGGCGCGTATTCCTCAGGCGTTGGCTGTAAACACATCGACGACAGTGGATCTGTCGATCAATTCAAAGCCCATCGATTCGATCAATCTCTTGACCTCCAGTGGCTTATTATACGGCGGCACGCCAGTGGTCCGCTGGTTCGGTATCAACATGGCCACGGGCCGAGGCACGTATCAAACGATCACGATTCCGTCGGGAGTCACAGGCATTCCCGCAGCCGGAAAAAGTGGAAATATCCCGACGAATTTCACCACCGGCATGACGTTTAGAAACGGAATGACGCCGACATCCAGTATCCTCAGTTCGTTGTCGATAGTTCCCAAAGGCTCGATGTGGACCAGCCAGTAAATGAGTGACGATGGACGGATTCGAACGGAGTGCTGAATGAGCAAGCAGTTTGCAGCGATGGTGGCGAAGATTGAAGACAATCTCGCCAGTGTGATCAAAGGCAAAAAAGAGAGCATGCGTCTGCTGCTGATTTCTATGCTGGCGGGCGGTCACACGCTGTTGGAAGACGTTCCCGGCACAGGCAAAACGACGCTGGCGAAATCAATGGCCCGTTCGATTGACGGCATTTTTCGCCGCGTTCAATTCACGCCCGATCTGCTCCCGGCCGACATCACCGGCAGCATGATTTACAATCCGAACGATGGCGGCTTTCATTTCCGCGAAGGCCCGGTCTTTGCCAACGTGCTGCTGGCCGACGAAATCAACCGCACGTCCCCGCGCACGCAAGCCGCGCTGCTCGAAGTCATGAGCGAGCGGCAGATCACTGTCGACGGCCAGCGCCGCGCGCTGCCGCATCCGTTCTTTGTGATCGCGACGCAGAATTCCGTCGAATTCCACGGCACGTACCCACTCCCCGAAGCGCAGCTCGACCGCTTTACGATGTGTGTCAGCCTCGGCTATCCGGAATTCAGTGATGAGATCGATATTTTGATCGGTCAGAATCAAGAGCACCCGTTCGACGCTCTGAAACCGGTGGTCAGTTGCCAGGAAGTTGCGGCGATGTTGGACGAAGTAAAATCAGTTCGGATCGACAAAAGTGTCGTCGAATACATCGTCCAGATTATCGAAGCGACGCGCTTGGACGCTCGCTTGCGACTCGGTATTTCACCGCGCGGATCGCTGGCATTGTACCGCACGGCTCAGGCCCGGGCACTGATCGCGGGGCGCGATTTTGTCGAACCGTCGGACGTCCGTGCGCTGGCGGTCCATGTGCTCGCGCACCGCGTGATGTTGGATACAAAATCAAAATACAGCGGAGCACGGGCTCGGAATGTCATTGAAGACGCGATCGAAAAAACGCCCGTGCCGAGGTGATGGCACTGTGCCGTAGGCGTCCCACCTGCGGTACGAGATTCGTGGGTGCATCACCAGACTTGCGGTAGATTTTTCCCTCTCCCCTTGAGGGAGAGGGCCGACGAGCCTGCTGTTCGGCTCGCGGGGTGAGGGGTGAACGCTGATTAATCCAAGCGCATCGATTAATCAGCGTTTACCCCTCACCCCGCGAAGGAGTACCTTCGTCGGCCCTCTCCCTCAAGGGGAGAGGGGGACTGCGTCGCAACTCCGGTGATGCACCACGTAATCGTCCCAGAGATTTTTTTCGAATTGACTTTCTTGAAAAAGTGCTAAAGTAAATTGATTCGATTCTTCTATCATCGCTCCAATGCGGACGTGGCTGTAAGACTGCTGACGGCTGTATAAGGGGGGGCGAACCAGTGGTATTGCGGCGCGGAGACCGGACATGCGTTCTCGTTTGTTGGATGTAATCATGGCTAGCCTGACGGCGGTGTGCGTCAGCACGGCGCGTTCAGAAGAGACGCCGGCGGTCAACTCGGACATTGAATATCGTCAGAAGCTCCGCGACATCGATTCGAAGACGTTGAAGGATCGCGAGGCCGGTTACAAAGAGATTGAAGCGAAGTTCAAAGAGCGCAAGGAAGCGCGCGAAAAGGCCAGCCAGCCGCAGACCGCTGAAGTGACCGTCGATGACAAGAAAATCACGGTGACAGAACCCCGAACCGTTGAAGAAGCGCTGGGCTTCAAAGGCGACCGCCGCGTTCGTGATTTGTACGAAGTCAGCCCCGACGATTACGATCTCGCTGTACGAGACCGCTGGGCGATTAATCTGAGCGATTTTAAATTCGACGCGCCTCATTATATTACGGCGGAAGCCGCGCCGGGTTCGACACGAACGTGGTTTGGTTTCACATTCTCCCTCACCAACAACAGCACCAAGCCGCGCCGCATTGCGCCGGTCTTCACCGCCGTCACGGATCGCGGCGTGTTCAATGTCGCGTCCGGCGGGTATTTGCCGGAACGAATGCTGGCCGATTCCATGTCGCGCCCACTCGGTGGCTCGACGCGGTTGGACGACAAAGAACTGGTCAGCCAGAATGTTGCGCCGCTGGAGTCGGTTGTCGAAATGGTGACGGGCGGCGTGTATAAAGCGCCGGGAGCCGAAGCCGCTCCGGAAGTCGCAGGCGGTCAATTGAAAGCATCGCACACGTTCGAACCGGGCCAGACGCGCTGGGGTTCGGCGTTGTGGTCGAAATTCGATGACCACTTCAGCGAATTGAAAATCGTGGTCAGCGGCGTGACCAATTCACACAAGCACGACGAGAAATTGCAACGTGTGCTCGTTCTTTATTTCGAGCGCAACAGCGACGGATTCAACGTCAATCAAGTCGAGTTGAAATACAAGGGCAAGAAGTGGGAATATCTGTGGATGTGGGATCAAGACATTGCGGTCCCGCTCCCGGCTGATGCGAAAGATCCGCAGATCAAGGCTCAACAATTGAAGACGCCGTCCGGCTCGGAACGGTTTGTTTTCGCGTTCCCGTTCGAAGTGAAAAACTCCACGCATTCAAACCAGGACTTGTCGATTCAAAGCATCGCGTTTGCCCTGCCGATTGAAGTCGATGTCAGCGGAACAAAAGTGCCGGTCGAAGTGCGCGTGATGGACGACGGCGCGTCCTCGATTTACAAGGCTCAGTTGTTGAAAGAATTGGGCGGCGAAGCAACGAAGGATCGCTTCAGCAACAAGAAGCCGGACGGTAGCAAAACGCAAATCGAACGTCACACGATCACGGTTGAAGCCGGAAAGTCGGCGGATAAGAACTGGGCGATTTTCGATCAGAATGATGTGAATTGGGACGCGGCAATTGAGCAAATTGAAGCATTCTTGAGCCGGGGTCAGGACAAGCAAGCGCTGTCCAAACAGTTCTGGGACAACGCGATTAAGGACGCCGTCAAGAGCAGCCCGAAGCTGGCCGAGAAGAACCCTGGCCACCTGTACAACCCGATTCGCACCTTGAATGAAGACGAGATCAAATCAGTTAAAGAGCAGATCGCCAAAGCACTTCCAGAAGCCGTTGAAAAGGCCAAAGCCAAGAAGACGGTCGTGGCATACGTCACGGGTGTCAGCGGCATGTCAACCGGCGAATTCCGCATCAGCCGCAGCTACCGGATTCCAGGCGTTGTGGATGAAGCATGGTTAAAGGGTTGGGAAGACGAACCCGCGAAGTAACTCGAAGTTTAGAATTTGGAATGGGTTACGGGTGGGTGAAGGATCTGTAAGACGCGATTTTTAATTGAATGAGACTGTATTCAAAGCGTCCCTGTTTCCGGGGGCGCTTTTTTGCGAGCTCTTCAAGTAGTACGATGTTAGGTCCGATCTCTGAGGATATGGCGGCGCAACGAGTCGTTCGAAGCGCGCCGAAGAGCGGCAGCAGTGGGCAGGGTGAGCCTATTGTGTGTGGCCGGACATTTGCGTTCTTTGCAACTGTTCCCCAAGTGAGTTCGGTCGGGACAAAGGTTGAGGTGAAATGGATAGACGGACGTTTTTGAAGCATGCTGCGCGGGGTACGGCACACGCTCTCGTGATCGGGACGGCATACAGCCTGTTTGAAGCAAAATGGGCGCATGTCGTCAACGAACGCATTGAGTTTCCTGGCCTTCCGGACGCGTTTCGTGGGCTTCGCATCGCCCTGTTGACCGATTTGCATCACGGACCTTGGACCGGTTTGTCGTACATCCATGACGTCGTTCGCCAAGCAGACGAACAAAAAGCCGACCTGATATTGTTGGGCGGAGATTACTGCCACAACGGACCTGAATACATCGAACCGTGTATCGCCGCATTGGGCGACTTGAGTGCGCCGTTGGGCGTCTTTTCGGTGATGGGCAATCACGACCATTATCAAGGTACGCAGGTCACGCGAAATTCATTCGCAAAACACAACATCCGAGAATTGACGAATGAAGGCGTTTGGTTGAAACGCGATGGCCAGCGCTTGCGTCTGGGTGGCGTCGATGATTTGATCACGGGCAGCCCGCGTTTGCCTCCCGTTTTGACCGACATGAAAGTGGATGAGCGCTGCCTGTTGTTGAGCCACAATCCCGATTTCATCGAACGCATTCACGATCCGCGTGTCGGCCTGATGCTGTCCGGCCACACGCACGGCGGACAGGTCGATTTCCCGTTGATCGGCGCACCTGTTGTCCACAGCCCGAAAGAGAAAGACTATCTCCACGGCTTGTTCAAGACGATCAATTCGCAGGTATACGTATCGCGCGGGTTGGGCACGACGACGCCGCCCGTGCGGTTCTGCTGCCGCCCGGAAATTAATATGATTGAGTTGGTTTAAAAGCTCTCGACGTTGAAAATAGATTGATTATTTTGCGTGGAGCGGAACTACATTCCGCTCCACGTTTTTCATGAGCGCATTGTTTATCGCGGTTCATCGTAACCGATGAGACCGCCATCTTTGGTCAGAACGTAAATCCGTGATTCGCTGGCGATGGGCGGGCAGGCGATGGCGCGACCGATCTTGTGCTTCCAATAAACCACGTTAATGTCTTGAGCATCGTTCGCGTAAATCGACACGTTCGGTGGAGCCGTGACGAAATAGAGCCGTTTCTGCAGGATCGCCGGGGCCAGCAAAATCGGCACGTCATTGCGCGATTTGATCGTGATGTCCGGCCCGTTGATCTCAATCACTGACAGACCTTCCTTGCGCGTCGTTCCATAGCACACGAAATACGCGCGGTTGCCCACGACGAGCGGCGGGTTGCTGATGCCGCCGGCCGCCTCTTTCGCCGCCGATTCGCGGTTGCCGTTCAACTTGAAGAAGCGCAGCGAGCCGTTATTTCCGGCGACGATCACGCGATCACCGACGACGACCGGCGCTGTGTTGACCACGACGGCGTCTTTGCTCAAGTCCGTGTTCCACACGCTGATTTTGGGCTTGCCTCCGAGCGACGTCAACTGGAACGCGTGGATGTTGCTGTCGCTCCCGGCAACAAGCAGCACATCGCCATCGCGATCAACGCCTGAGCGATCCACGAAACACGGGCCGGAAGTCGCTTCGACGCGTTTGTTGTTGAATGTGTTGATCGGCATTTCCATCGCAAGCGGAGCCATCGTGCCGGTCTCCGCATCAACGATGACGATGCGCGAGCCTGCCACTAATCCAATCTTCGGCTTGCCCGCTTGTTCGAAATATGCCGGTGGGAAATCAAGGCCGGTTTGTCCGGCGTCCAACACACGCACCGCCGGCTTGTTCCACGCGTTGATGAATTTGGCTCCATCTTTCGTCACACCCACGCAATAGCCACCCTTGGTGCTGTAGACAAACAGCGGCGCTTTGCTCCCGGCAACTTTGAACATGCTGATCGGACCGTAGACTTTTTTCTCCACGCCAGCCTGCGGTTGCTCAAGATCGTATCGCGCTGAAATCGAAGGCGGATCGGTTTTGACGTCGATTTCCAGAAGAGCTCCTTCCGACGTCCCGGCATACAACATTCCGTTATAAAATCGAGCGTCACCCTCAAATTGAATCCCGTTAAAAGTCGTGTTGACTGCGGCCTTGCGTTCGAGACTAACTTTTACTTCGACTGATGCTGGGTCCGCGTGAAGCGTCACGTCTTCGGTCTGCGTGGTGTAGCCGTTTTTCGAGAAGCGATACACGACCGAACTGCGCACCGGATACACTTGATAGCGCAGCACACGATCCTGCCACGGCGCATTGGCTTTGATCGTCCGGATCGGATTGCCGTTCAAAATGACTTCAATATCGTCTACACCCACCGGTGTCACGAGCAATGGCAGCGAAAGCGACTTCGGGAAATCTGACGGCTTGCTCCCGGAATAGCGTTTGATAAATTCAGTAACCAAGCGCATTTCTTCGGCGGCATCTTTGACGACCTTGCTCGGATCGGCGCTCAGTTTTTCGATCTTCGCGCGCTTTTCCTGGTACTCGTCGAGAATCTTATTGATCTTGTCGAGTTCGGCTTTGTCGGCCTTCAGCTCCTCTTCCGACTTGTCCAAATTCTTGATCAACTGCTCGTATTTGTCTTTGGCACCCTTGTAGTCAAAGTTATCGAAACACGTTTTGGCATCGTTGCGCATGTCCAGCCGCGTGTTGTTCGCGGATTCCTGACTCCGCGTGATCTTGGTATTTAAAAGTTCCTCGCGGCGTTTCAAGGCTCCGAACAAATTATCCGCGAGCGCCTTGATTCCCTTGAACGGCGACCAGACTTTACGAACATCACTCAAGCTTTGGATTGACGTGAGAATAGGCGCACGGGCTTCCTCGAGCTTCCCTTCTTTTTCAGCTTTTTCAGAATCCGCCATGGCCTGATCAACGCGCGATTGAGCCGCGTTGTATTTTTTCTGATTCTCCGATTCAATGTAATAAATCGATCCCGCAGCCAGCAACATCACCACAAAAAAGAGCGCGGACAACGATGCCCGGCGGCGGCGCGCGACACGGTCTTCTTTGGTCAGCAGGACTTCGTTGAGCTTCTTTTTGAGCGGGCGAATGTTTTTGCGATACTGCATTGCGCGCCGGTACGATTCGGCGGCGAACGACGTGTTGCGCGAACGCGCAGCGAAATCGCCGAGCAATTCAAGCTGTGCGGACGCCTCGTCGTGCTTGTCTTCCATCAATAATAATTCGACCAGCGCATTGCGCATCTTGGCGCTGGACGGGTCGTTTTCGAGGGCGTGTATGGCAGCGTCGCGAGCCTCGCGCAATTGGTGCTGGTCGCGGAGGTGTTCGAAGAGTTCCTGGTATTGCATGAACGCGTCGCGCTTCTGACTGCGTTTCGCGTACAGAGCGGCGAGTGCTTCGCGAGTGCGGATGTTCGTCGGCGCGATCGTCAGGATGCGCTTGTAAATATCGATTGCAGATTCTTCGTGGCCTTCTTTGATCTCGGCCATACCGAGGATGCTGTAATGAATGCAGGCGTGTTCGACCTGGCCCATTTTGGCCATGAGGTCGGCGAGTTCGCCACGGATGCGCAGGTTTTCGCCACCGAGCGCAAGGATGCGTTCCAGCACTTTGATGCGGCGTTTGGACTGATCATTGCGCGCGCATTCGCCTTCGGAAAAGTTCAGTTCGTTCAGCGTCGCCGGGCGGATGATCGACGATTGTAAGAATCCGGAGAGCGCACCGATGACTTCGAATTTGAAGAGTTTCGAATCTTCGGCGATGTCGTCCACATCGCGCGCACCGTCGATCAGCATCGCGACGCGACGCTCGACTGGATCGGTCTCCATCTCGCCGCGTTCAATGGCTTTGCGGACGGTCAAATCGACGACGAAAATTTCTTTGTGTGACGGGATGACCGTGCGCAGCCGTTCCCATTCGTCCACGCGCCGCGCAGCTTCCATAATCAGATGCGTGACGGGAATCGAAATGCCCCAGCCCGTTTCAGCGGCTTCGGCGGCGAACAAACCTTCCGGCGGCGGACCTTCGTTGAATTCAAACGACGCCGTTTCCCAGCCGAAGAGGTCGTAGATTTCTTCTTCGATCTGATGGATCAACAAATCCTGAACTTGTTGCTCGTTGACATAGCCCATGCCGCTGAGGCAGGTCACGAGTGTATCGGTCGTCTCTGCCTGGCGCAGCAATGCCGCGTCGAATTCACTTTTTGAGAGCAGTCCGCGCGCGACGAATACTTCCGGCGGCAGGACAGGTGTGCGCGAACTTCCGGACAGGAAGCGCACCGCGCCGTCCTGGAAGTAGACGTATTTTTCCTCGGCGTGCGGATTGCGTTCGGGCGTGATCCGCAGCGTTCCAGTCTGGGAATTCATCGCCAGGTTCTGGAAGACGTCGGCGAGACTAAAGCTTTCAACGTTTCCCTTAAACCCCATGACGCCCTCTAAAAACGGTTTCGAGTTTCGTGTTCCGAGTTTCGAGTTGAATGCGATTCATCCAAGTACGCGCTCTGACAAACGCGAAACCCGAAACGCGAAACTCGAAACAATTTATTTCGTCGATGGTCCGAAGAAATCGTCCAGCGCCTGATCGGCTGCATCGGTGTACTCTTGGCCGACACCTTCGTCTTTGTCCTTGTTCCGCTCGAATGAACGCAGCATGCTGTCAGTGAGTTTCTGAGTCAATTCGTCAGCGTAAAGCCGGACCATGCCGAGTGTCGTTCGGTCGTCGAAAATCACGACAACGAGTGCGCGCTCAGCCACCAGCGAGATGTGGATATTTTCGTTCTTGCCTTGATGAAACAGCACGGAGAATTCGGTTTCGCCCAGCAGTTGAGCGACCTGCTTGGTAGCGGCGAACGAACCGGCGACCAGTGCGGCAATCGAGTCGGTGTTGAAAGACTTGGTGAAGCCCTTCTTGGTGACAAGATGGCCTTCTTTGTCAATCAACAGCGCGCATTTGGCCTGGGAACGATCCAGGAATTCAGCGAGGATTTTATTGATTTCCTCGATGTCCTGCTCGTAGAACACCAAGCGGGCGTTGCGCATTTTTTCACTGAGTGCCATCGTCTGTCTCCACTCGCAACCCTGTTCCAAACGTCAGCAACACAGGCGCGCCGCCCATACAATTAGCGCGCCTCGCCCTCGAATCCAAGTGGCCTCGCGCCGCATGAAATTCATTAATAAATTTTAATCTGAACGAGCACATACGCCCGTTTGCGAAACATTACATATAGAACCAATACACAATGGCCGAGACGAACAGTGCAGCAGCGGCTCCGCCTTTAAACAAACGCGTCAAACACCCTTTACGGGGTTGTTGCTCCTCGCTGTCGGACGACTCAGAGGAACCCTCTGTATACGCTTCGCCAGCGGACTTTGTATGCGGCGTCGAATCACCTGATTGCTTGCGAATTTCAGCGAGTCGGTCGCGGAATGGATTGCCGGCCGTTTTGGGTGCGCCCATTCCACCGCCGTGATTCGGCGCATCGCTCGAATGGTGCGGAGGGACACTCGTCACCGGTGTTTTGGATGCAGGCGGCGTGGCTTTCATGCCTGTAGGAGTCGTGCTTATTTTCGGCGCGACCGGAGCGGTTGACGTCTTCGGGCCGGGTGGCGGAATAGGCGCTTTCGGTGCGGGTGGCGGCATCCGCGTACTCGCTGTTTGCGGTGGCGTCTGAGTGCCCGTCACGGCTTTCGCGTGACCGCTGGTCGAAGCTGGCAGCGATGTTCGAGCGGCTCCGCCCAACGCGGACTGGCGTGGCGCTTTTTGCCCGGATTCGGAATAGCCTTGCTCGCGATTCAGTCGTTTGATGACGCCTTGTGAAATGGCTTTCAACGTTTGGAAAACACCATCTCCATTGACCGCGACAGCCTCGACGACCGGCCAGTTGTTCCGGTTCAATTTGGCATTCATTTCATCGACGCTCATCGTCGTCGGCAAATCGCGCTTGTTGAATTGCAGCACAATCGGCAAGTCCATGATGTCCAAGCCGTTTTCGCGCAGATTCTTCGCCAGATTGTCGAGCGATTCGATGTTTTCGGCCATCAAATCCGGATTCGAATCGGCGACAAATACGATGCCGTCGCAGCCCTGCAGAACCAGTTTGCGCGTCGCATCGTAATAGACCTGCCCCGGCACGGTGTACAACTGGAATTTCGTGCGCATGCCCGCAACGGTGCCGAGATCCAATGGCAGGAAGTCAAAATATAATGTGCGATCCGTTTCAGTGGCGATCGAAACGAGTTCTCCCGTCGAATTGGCTGGTGCCTTTTCGTGAACGAGTTGAAGATTCGTGGTTTTGCCGCAACGACCGGGCCCGTAATACACGATTTTACAATTCACTTCGCGCGAAGCGAAATTGATTTGTACCATGCTCGCGCACCCCCTTTTCGTACGTTCAGTTCAATTCAAAATCCAGACTTGCACACGTTCAATCTGCCGGACCCACGTCCGCCGCATGACCGAAGCCTGTCCCACATCGAGTCTCTCCCCAGCACAAAAAGAATGCGCATCGGGCATCAACTCCATGGAAGAGACATTTATATCATGCCGAACCCTTCAAAAAATGGCTCAATTCATGCGCGGCCATGCGAGCTTTCAGATTAACGCCATTTCTGGTGTCGCTTCCCACGCATTTAGTATGCCTTTTTCTTCCGAGCCAGCAGAAATCGAGGCAGCTTTCCGCCATCTCGTTCGATCACTATATCGTCAAAAATTCCAGTCGCCGCCGCTAAATCTTGAATGATTTCGTGTTGACCGGCTCCAAATTCGAGTCCCAAGTGCCCACCCGGCTTCAACCAGGCATCACATTCAGACAGAATTCGTCGGGCAATCGCCGTACCGCCTTCGCCCGCGAAAAGCGCCAGCGCCGGTTCAAAATCGCGGACCTCGGGTTGCAGCGTTGCCCGCGTCGTTTCATCAACATACGGTGGATTGGTCACGATCACATCAAACGGATCTTTTTCGTAGGTCGTCTTTAATGCGTCGAACAGATCGCCCTGCAAAAAGACCACGCGCGACTCAAGCGTGTGAGCCTTCGCATTTTCGTTTGCCATTGCCAGCGCGTCAGCCGACAGGTCCGTCCCGACGACGTGCGCCGTCGGATGTTTGGAAGCCAGATACAACGCGATGCAGCCCGTACCCGTGCACATATCCAGTACGCGCGGAACGAGAGACGTGGGCGCTTCAGCGGACTCCGATACGGGCGTCTTGAGTTGGATTTCTTTGAGGCGATCAGAGGCCCACACGGCCAGGATTTCAGTCTCGGGACGAGGGATCAGCGTGGCGGGTGAGACCTTAATTTTGAGGTCGATGAATTGCGCGTTGCCGATGATGTACTGCAACGGCTCGCGCTTTTCGCCCCGGCGTTTGACGTAGTCGCGGAACGTGGCCAAGTGCTCAGCGCTGACCACGCGTTCGAAATCAACGTACAGCCGGATGCGCGCGCAGCCCAACACTTCTGCGAGCAACAATTCTGCTTCCAATCGCGGCTGCTCAATCCCTTTTTTCTCGAAAAAACTCTTCGTCCAATTAATCAAGTCCAGCGGCGTCCAGATGCGCGCCGGTGCGGACGTGGGAGCAGGTGCGGATGGAGGCGGGGACGATGGAGCCGATGCCGGTTGTCGAGTCTCATTCATAGCGATACGCTGCCATTCTCCCCGCTGACGTTACGATGACCAAAGTATACCGAAGCCGAACGAAATAGCGAGAATTGTCTTGTGGTTCGGGGAGTGAGCGTGATGGAGCCGGGAACGCACTCCTTATTCACTCACGCTCCAGCCACCATCGACGGCGAGAACTTGGCCGGTCACGAACTTCGATCCGTCGGAAAGGAAATAAACAGCGGCGGCGTCCACGTCTTCGGGCTGGCCGATGCGTCCGCCGTCGAGTGGTTGTTTGTGTGAAAGGAACTCGCAAATCTCTGCATTCGCAGCGGCGCGCGCGGCCATCGGCGTTTCAATCACGGACGGAGCGATGACGTTGAAACGAATGCCGTGCGGCGCGTAGTAGGCGGCTGCTGATTTTGAGAATCCGATCACGGCGGACTTCGCGGCTGCGTAGGCGTGCGTTGCAAAATATTTCCGCGAGGGCGAAAAGCCGAGGACGGAACCCATGTTCAGGATGCTCCCTCCCCCGCCCTGTTTCATGAATTGCTGCGCCGCTGCGCGATTGGAATTGAACAACGCGGTGAGATTAATCTCAAATGTCTTCGCCCAGCCCTCATCGGTGATTTCATGCAACGGGCCGTCGCCGAATTTGCGGCCGCTTGCTCCGGCTATATGGTAGAGGCCGGTGAAGCCGCCGAATTCTGCGAGCGCCGTTTTGATTGCGCGCGGAGCGGTTGCCGGGTCGCACGCGTCGCCGTAGACCACGCGTCCGGCCAACCTCAGCGCATCCAGTGCGGCGTTCCCGTTCTCTGTGCTGCGCCCAACGCACACGACACGCGCACCTTCTTCAACGCAGGCAATCGCGGCCGACAAGCCCATGCCGGTCGTGCCGCCGATGATCACGATCACTTTGTTTTCCAGCGCGTTATTCATATGAATCCGAAAAAGAGCCGCCACCATGAAACATGCTTGGTTCTACGTGCTTCATGTTCTCTCGCAAAGGCGCGGGGACGCAACGACAATTTCAATTCTCTTTTCGCATCAAAAAAAGCAACCCGCGACGTTTCGGTCGCGGGTTGTTCAGTGTGGCGAACTTCCTGGCGGATCGGTTCACGCTTTAGGATGGGCGGCGTTGTAGACGTTCTTCAACCGCGTGGGCGTGAGGTGTGTGTAGATCTGGGTCGTCGACAAGCTCGAATGACCCAGCAATTCCTGGACGCTGCGCAAGTCCGCACCACGGTCGAGCATGTGGGTGGCGTAGCTGTGGCGCAGTGTGTGAGGCGTGATGCCCGGAGGCAGTCCCGCTTCTTCCTGACGTTTCGAGATGATCCGGCGGACGCTGCGGACATCCAGGCGTGTGCCGAATCGGTTGACGAATACCGCCGATTGAGGTCCGGTCGTCTCCGTGGTGGTTTTGCCTCGGAGCACTTCAGGCCTTCGAGCGATCCATGTGCGCAGTGACGCCGTGGCGCAATTGCCCACCGGCAGCATGCGTTCCTTCTTGCCTTTTCCGCGCACCAGTAACAGTCCGCGTTCGGCGTCGAAGTCTTCGAGGTTCGTTCCGACAAGTTCCGAAACGCGCACCCCGGCACCGTAGAGCAATTCGAGAATCCCGCGATCACGCACGTCCATCCAATGCGCTCCGCTGACGACTTCAACGAGTTTCTTGACGTCGTTTTCGGAGAGACATTTTGGCAGCGCTTTCGGCGTTTTGGGATTGTGAATTCCGTCCAGCGGCGACGTCTCGACGAGCTTGCGTTTCATCAGAAATTTGAAGAAACTGCGGAGCCCCGAGAGGCGGCGGCTGAGCGTTCGTTTTCCAGTACCTTTCTCCGTCTGATCGGCCAAGAATCCGCGGATGACCAACCGATCCAGACGGTTGGGGAACCGGGGCAACTCACCTTGTTCTGCAACGAATGCGAGAAACGCGGTGAGGTCCTCGGCGTAAGCCTTGGTTGTGTGCGGCGAACAGCCTCGTTCGCTCGTTAGGTAGGAGAGGAAGTGCTCGATAAAATGATCCGAACCGTTTCCCCCCCGGGACGGTTGCTGTGCAATCATGATGTATTTTTCGACGGGACAAGGCGGGGGCTTGAATAAAATTATCGCTCTTTCGCAGGATTACGGACGTTGTGCGTCCCAGCAAAAAAATGCGCGCGTTTTTCCTCTATGAAGAACACGAAAACACTCTGTGAAAAATATATTTCGCTCAAGAATTGACGACATGTGAACGGGTGTTTCTACAATTCGTTCAACACTTCCGTCGCATACGATCCAGATGGCAGCGCGAAGCGCAGGACAACGTCGTTCGCGTCGATGTTCGCGGTTGGTGCTTCGAGAAAAAAGATGCGCAGGGGACGACGCGCGCCGGGTTGTTGCTCGGCTTCTTTGCGACCGAAATCGGCGAGCGTCACGCCAGCGTCGAGCAGGATGCGCGCTTCCAGTTCGCCGGGCGCGCCTTCAGGCTGGGCCATCTTCGGGCCGAAGATTGGGCCGGACGGGCTGATCTCGTGCGCGTCCGCGCGCGTCTGTTCTTTGAGAACATCTTCTGCTGTCGCGATTTTGAAGACAGCGCTATTGCGGTGCAGACTGGCGAGATCGCCGGGAAGCAGCGTCCCGATGGTCGGCAGTCGAGCGGCGAGGACTTTGTTAAAAAGCTCGGATTGAAACGCGTTGACCAGCAGGTTGCGCATTTTGCGGTCGCGTATCTGTCGGCCTTGTCCCGCAGCGTTCATCGCGGTTTCAAATCCTGCTACGTCTCCCTGCACGAGCAGTCGTCCCATCGCGGCATTCGTCCCGGCATTTCCGAAGCGTTGTTCGCCGTAATAATTCGGGATGCCGTCGCGCGACAGAATCGCAAAGACAGCGTTCACTCGCGCGAGCAGATCGGCGGCTGGCATCGCGGTCGAATCTGAAAGCTCAGCCGAAATGCGCAGCACGAAGCGGTTGCCGCGCAGATGGCCCATCTTTAATTTATTGGCGTGGCGCGTGACGGTGAGGATTTTCAAGCGCTCGTCGGAGAACGCGGTGATTGCGTCCGGCGTGTCGGTGACGTTTTCAAACGTGATCCACTGGCGCGTAACGGCCTGTGCGTCTTTCAAACCGGCGATACCGGCATCGAGCGGATTTTTATGGAGCTTTTGGGCGAGCGCTCGCGTCACGGCGTGGGTTGTCATGCCGGTCTTCTCGACCCAGAGCCATGTATGCGTTCCAGTGCCTGTTGGTTCGTAGGCTGGGAGTTCTTCGACGATGAAATCGCCGGGAGACGTTTTATAGATAATCTTCGGCGCACTGGGATGACGCGGGCAGAGGCGCGGGTGGGTCGGTTGGGAAGAGTTTTCGAAGTGATTTGAATTCATAGATAAAAGCATGATAATGCGCCAGTCATATAACTCCACATCAATCACGTTCAGCCTTCGCGCGGGAAATGGAAACGATCATGTCGAAAGTCTATAACAACTTTATCAATGGCGAATGGATCGCATCGGCGTCGAAGAAGACGTTCGCGAATTACAATCCGGCGAACACGAGCGAAGTTGTTTCGGAACTTCAAGATTCGAATGCGGCTGACGTGACGGCGGCGTTTGATGCCGCTGAAAAAGCGCTCCCGGCGTGGTCGAAATTACTGCCGCCCAAGCGCGCGGATATCCTGCGCAAAGCCGCCGACATTCTGGCGCGCCGCCGCGATGAAGCCGCTGATATTTTGACGCGCGAAGAAGGCAAGAACATCGGCGAAGCGCGCGGTGAAGTGGACCGCAGCGTCGGGCTGCTGCGCTTTTATGCCGGCCAGTGGATGGGCCTCGGCGGCGAGACGATTCCGTCGTTTATGGACGGGCGCTTCCTGTATACGATGCGCGCGCCGTTGGGCGTCGTCGCGTTGATTTCGCCGTGGAATTTCCCCTCGGCGATCCCGGTGTGGAAATCGGCTCCGGCGCTTTTATGCGGAAATACGGTGGTGTTGAAACCGTCGCCATTGGCACCGCAATCGGCTGCGATCATCGCTGAAGTTTATGCGGAGGCAGGCTTGCCTGCGGGCGTGTTCAATGTGGTGACGGGATCAGGCAATGAATTGGGTGCAACGGTGCTGGGCGATCCGCGAGTGCGCGGTATCTCGTTCACGGGATCGCGCGAAACGGGCAAAGCGATCATGCGCAAAAACGCGGACCGCTTGATCCGCATTGCGCTCGAAATGGGCGGCAAAAATCCGATGGTCATCATGCCCGACGCGGACATGGCTCGCGCGGTTGAAGATACGGTTACGGGTTCGTTCTGGGCCGCTGGACACAAATGCACCGCATCGAGCCGCGCGATTGTGTTGGAAAAGTGTTACGACGAATTCCTCGAAAAGATCGTCGCGCGGACGAAGGGTTTGCGCGTCGGCGACGGCATGGATCCGAAGACTGAAATCTGTCCGGTGATCGATGAACGGCAGTGCAAAAAGATTGAAGCAAGCATCGCTCAAGCGAAGGCGGATGGCGCAACGTGCCTCGTCGGTGGCGAGCGCTTGAGCGGCGGGATTTTCGATAAGGGGTGCTACATATCGCCTGCGATCTTCACTGATTTCAAGAACGATTCGAAGTTCGGACAGGACGAAATCTTCGGACCAGTGTTGGGCGTGATGAAGGTCAAGGATTTGGACGAAGCGATTGCGGTCGCGAACAAGACGGAATACGGACTGGCATCGGGTATCTGCACGCGCGACGTCAAGACGGCGTTGGAATTTGCGCGGCGTAGCGATGCGGGAATGATCCACGTGAATTCGCCGACGGCCGGTGTGGAATTGCAGGCTCCGTTTGGCGGCTGCAAAGATTCAACGAGCGGTGCGCGCGAAATGGGCAAGAGCGCGTTGGAATTCTACTCGCAGACGAAAACGATTTACGTTGACGCGTAAAAATTGCTCGCGACTGGGTTCCATGAAAGTCAATACATTTAAGTGAATCCGCTTGTTGTGAACTCTGGAATTGGTTAGATACATTTCACGTATGGAACAGTACAAACACATCGATGATGCGCCGTCACAACTCACCGTGATCGCCACGCTACTGCTCGTGGTGACACTGGCGGCGTTTAACACGCCGCTGCTGGAATTGCTGCGCGCGGAACTGCCTGTGGAACAGCAGACGGGCTGGAACGCGAGCACTGACTTATGGGTGAACGTCGCGTTCTTGATTGAAGCGTTAGTGCTCTGCGCGATCACGTGGAAGAGCAGCGGGTTGCGCATCGGTGATCCGAAAAAATGGAAGCGCTACGCGATTCCAATTGCTTTCGTTTGGATCATGCCGCCGCTGCTGGTTCTCAGTCTTTATCGACTTCTGACATACACGCCGTTTCACAATTATCGCTGGCCGATTGGCTGGTGGCTGGTGGGTTCGATTGCTCAGGAATTGTTGTTCGGCGGATTCATTTATGGCCGGATGGTCAAACTTTTCGGCCAACCGCAAGACGGCATAAAAGGAGCATTCAGCGCAGCGGTGCTGATCACGGCGTTCTTGTATTCACTGAATCACTGGCCCAACATTCAGACCACTGAGCACGGCATGTCGCCGAGCTTCGTCCAGTTTCAATTCCTCTACACGTTTGTGGGCTGTGCGTGGATGTTGAGCATCCGCCGCTGGACCGATTGTGTCTGGCCCGCCGTCCTCGGCCACGTGTTGGTCAACTGGCTGGCGACGGTTATTTAAGCTGCCGCACACGAGAGCCACGTGCGCAAGCAAGCGGCCTAGCATTACAACTAAACTTGAATTTTAATGTGTATTTATCCCGAAGGGATTGTAGCCATTAGCCGGTGGTTGAGGCCAAAGGCCGATACCACCGGAACCGTCACGAATACACCCGCATCCCGAAGGGATGACAGCAGATTTTACTCTCGCCGCTGTCATCCCTCCGGGATGAGGGTTCATCTGGAATTCTCATCCGGTGGTATCGCGCTTTGCGCTCAATCACCGGCTTATGGCTTGGACCCCTTATGGGGTAAAAAGCACATCTTTCGTTGTAGTGCTAGATCGCTGAACATTCACAAAGATTGCCGCTTGCTTGCACACGCGGCTCTTGTGTAGACATGAAACCATCAGACTACTTTTTGGCGTGGAACTTTTGGATCACGGCGTCGGTGAACGCAGCGGTGCCAAGCGGGCCGCAGAGGTCTTTCGTCGATTTGCCTTCGCCGATACATTCGAGAATCGCTGCTTTGAGCTTCTCGCCTGTGTCCACTTCGCTCAAGTAAATCAGCATCGAGCAGAGCGCGAAAAGCGCAGCCGTCGGGTTCGCGAGGTCTTTGCCCGCGATGTCGGGAGCGGTGCCGCCGGCGGGGTCGAACATCGCCATCGAGATGCTGCCGTCGTCGCGGTACGCGAAGCTGGAACTGTCCGCGAGGCCGAGGCTGCCGACGAGTCCGGCGGCGGAGTCGCTCAGGAAGTCGCCGTATTCATTCGGACAGACGACGATCTGAACGCGTTCCGGG